>Ga0247730_1000055_pt1 | contig 129571 bp, 108 predicted proteins | sample UWRJL073202C2_FD_180959 | JGI IMG/M metagenome (GOLD analysis project Ga0247730, IMG submission 180959) | Plant litter microbial communities from Arlington Agricultural Research Station in Wisconsin, United States - UWRJ-L073-202C-2 | ecosystem: Environmental > Terrestrial > Plant litter >...
GCTTTCGCAGCATCAGCTTCCGCTTGTTTAGCAGCAGCAATACGATCTTCATTTACTTTTTTCTCAGCAGCTAAAGCTTTCGCTTTTGCATCTGCTTTAGAAGTAGAAAGACCATCTTTTTTAGCATCAACTTTTCCAGCTTTCTCATCTAACCATTTAGTTAGTTTTTCGTCAGCTTGTTCTTGAGTCAAAGCACCTTTGCGAACTCCTCCATCAAGGTGGTGTTTCAATAAAGCTCCTTTGTAAGAAAGAATCGCTCTTGCAGTATCTGTTGGTTGTGCACCATTGTGAAGCCACTGTACAGCGCTTTCAAGGTTCAATTCAACAGTTGCAGGGTTTGTGTTTGGATTGTAAGTTCCGATTTTTTCTAGGAATTTACCATCTCTTTTTGAGCGTGCATCAGCAGCTACAACCCAGTAAAAAGGTTTTCCTTTTTTACCGTGTCTTTGTAATCTAATTTTTACAGACATAATCTAAGATTAAATTTTGAGGTTCTCGACCTCGATTAATTAAGGGTGCAAATATACAAAACTTTGCAATACAAACACTTTACAGCTTAAAATTTTATTTTTCAAAGCCATCTCCATATACTTTCTGTCGACAATACTGTTATTTTTTATATTTTTATTAGCATATATTCTATAAAAAACTATTTTTGTCAGGTATAAAAAATTGAAAATCATTCTTTACCTCAAATATGAAAAAAATCTTATCGCTTATAGTTCTTGCCATTGCTTTTTCATCTTGCGAAGACGAAGTAAAATTCAGTAATCCATCTGTTCAAGGAGAAAAAGACAATGTCTTTTGGAGAGCTTCAGATTTCTCAGCATCAGTTTCAGGAGGATCATTAACTGTTTCAGCGTTTACTCCTTATGAAATTGTAACATTAAAAACATCTTCTGCAGCTCCAGGAACTTATGTTTTAGGAGAAAACAATGCAAATGTAGCTACTTATACTATTGAAATGGATGGCGCAAGATCAGTTTACACAACTGGCACAGAGATTGGTGATGGTGAAATTATAATTGATCCAGCACAACAGCCAGGCACAATAACCGGAAAATTCAAATTCAATGCCCATTCAACAACTGATCCAATTGCTGGTCTGGTAGTGAATTTTCAATATGGCGTTTTCTATAGAATTCCAATAGCAGCTGTTCAATAAAAAAATCAAGGTTTAAAAACATAAATCCCGATGCAACTAAATGTATCGGGATTTTTTATTAGAAGTTTTGCCAAATCACAAAATCCAATTACAACAAAAAAGACAACCTCTAACAAAAGTCCTACACAAATTCAATGACCTGTTTTAAAAATCCCAATAATTGCAAGGCTTTTGAGAATTCAAAAAAAATTAGTTATAAATATCCTAATTAATAGTAGATTAGAAATTTATTTAAGCTACATTTGTTGTAATTATAATAGTGTACATATGAATATTTTCGTTGGAAGCCTTCCATTCAGTATTGAGGAAGCAGATTTAAGAGAGTCTTTTGAGGCTTATGGTGCAGTTGATTCTGTAAAAATCATTACAGATAAATTTACCGGAAGAAGCAAAGGCTTCGGTTTCGTTGAAATGTCAAATGACGACGAGGCACAAAAAGCAATTGATGAATTAAACGGAGCAACTGTTCAAGGACGCGCTATCGTAGTTAATAAATCAGAACCAAAACCAGAAGGAGAAAGAAGAAGCTTCAACGGTGGAGGAAACAGAGGTGGTGGAGATTCACGTGGCGGAAGTAGCCGTGGTGGATACGGAAACGATCGCAATAGCGGTGGTGGATATGGTGGCAACAGCCGTGGTGGAGATAACCGTGGTGGTGGAAACAGAGGAGGATACTAAACCCAAAATATAGTAAAAAAGACCACGCTTTTAGCGTGGTTTTTTTATGCCAAAAAACTAGATAACAGTATTCAGAAAGCATAAAGCAGTAAACACCACCTTATATGGTCTTAAATTCCTTATATGGTAAAAATCACCAGTTTCAAAGTCAAAATTTTAACTTCAAAATTTATCAACACTCTTCTAAAACCATATTTTTTTCCCAAAAAATAACCTAATTTTGTCAATCACTCTTTTTGATTTCTCAAAAATATAAAACCCTAATTTCTAGCAATGTACTTAATATTCGATACAGAAACCACCGGATTGCCAAAACGCTGGGACGCTCCAATTACCGACACAAATAACTGGCCTCGTTGTATCCAGATTGCTTGGCAATTGCATGATGAAATGGGAAATTTAATCGAAAATCAAGATTATCTTGTTAAGCCAGATGGTTTTAACATTCCATACGACGCTGAAAGAATACACGGAATTTCTACAGAATTAGCTATGGAACAAGGTGTTTCTTTGGCAGAAGTTCTAGAAAAATTCAACATTGCTTTAAGCAAGACAAAATTCATCGTCGGTCAGAATTTAGGTTTTGACGTTAATATCATGGGCTCTGAATTCTACCGAATGGGCGTAGACTCTCAAATGAGCTCGATGCCAGTTTTAGATACTTGTACTGAAGTTACGGCTTCGTTATTACAGCTTCCTGGTGGTCGTGGCGGAAAATTCAAATTGCCTACACTAACCGAACTACACAGTTACCTTTTCAACAAACCTTTCTCTGAAGCCCACAACGCCACTGCCGACGTTGAGGCAACCACGCGTTGTTTCTTGGAATTAGTGAGAAGAGAAATTTTTACAAAAGAAGAACTTGATGTTCCAGCTGATTATTTTGAAAATTTCAAAAATAGAAATCCGCAAGAATTTCAATTAATTGGTTTAAAACACATCAATTTAAAAGCTGCTTCTGATAAAATTCGTGAGCAATTAAAAGCTTTAGAATCAAACGACAGGCAAACTACGGTTTCCGAGTCAGACAAAAGAGATTTTAACGCAGCTACATTTGCACATTTGCACAATCATACGCAATTCTCAGTGCTGCAATCTACTATCGGAATTGGAAATATTGTTTCTGCAACAGCCAAAAACAATATGACTGCCGTTGCCATGACAGATACGGCGAATATGATGGGCGCTTTTCACTTTGTAAGTGCCGTGATGAATCACAATAAAGCAGCTTCTGCTAAAAATAAAACGTTGGTTGAAAGTGGCGAAGAACCAACAGAAACTGAAATCAAACCAATCGTCGGATGCACCTTTAACATCTGCGAAAATCACTTAGACAAGACCAAAAAAGACAACGGAAATCAAGTTGTGCTTTTAGCAAAAAATAAAAAAGGCTATCATAATTTAGCCAAAATGTCTTCGATTGCTTTTACAGAAGGATTTTATTATGTCCCAAGAATTAGCCGTGCAATAGTCGAGCAATACAAGGAAGACATAATGGTTCTTTCAGGAAATTTATACGGAGAAATTCCGAGTAAAATTCTGAATGTTGGTGAAAACCAAGCCGAAGAAGCCTTGATTTGGTGGAAGGAACAATTTCAAGATGATTTTTATCTCGAAATTATGCGCCACAATCAAGAAGACGAAAATCGCGTCAATAAAACCTTGATCGAATTCGCTCAAAAGCATAATGTAAAGCTGATTGCAACCAACAATAATTTCTATTTAAATAAAGAAGATGCCAACGCACACGACATTTTGTTGTGCGTAAAAGATGGCGAAAAACAAGCAACGCCAATTGGTCGAGGTCGCGGTTATCGTTATGGATTGCCAAATCAGGAATATTATTTCAAGTCGCAAGACGAAATGAAAAAACTGTTTTCTGATTTGCCAGACGCCATTATCAACATTCAGGAAATCGTTGACAAAGTTGAAATTTATTCGCTCTACCGAGACGTTTTGCTTCCAAAATTTGATATTCCAGAAGAATTTGTTGTTGCCGAAGATGAAGCTGATGGCGGTGTCCGCGGAGAGAATAAATATTTGCGTCACCTCACGATGGTTGGTGCCAAAAAACGATACGGAGAAATCACTCCAGATATTCAAGAACGATTGGATTTTGAATTGCTGACAATTTCAAATTCTGGTTATCCTGGTTATTTCTTGATTGTTCAAGATTTCATCGCCGAAGCCAGAAATATGGATGTTTCTGTTGGGCCAGGTCGTGGATCTGCGGCGGGTTCTGCGGTGGCTTATTGCTTGGGAATTACCAACATTGACCCAATTAAATACGACTTGCTTTTTGAGCGTTTCTTGAATCCGGATCGTGTGTCGATGCCCGATATTGATATCGATTTTGATGATGAAGGCCGAGGTCGCGTGATGGATTATGTAATCAACAAATACGGAAAAAATCAGGTGGCCCAAATTATCACTTATGGTAAAATGGCAACTAAATCTGCGATTCGTGATACAGCTCGTGTATTGGATTTGCCCTTATTTGAAGCCGATAGAATTGCAAAATTGATTCCGGGAATGATGCCTTCGAAGTGGAATTTGGCACGTTTTATTTCCGAAAAAGAAGAAGACGTAAAAAAAGCGCTTCGTTCAGATGAATTCGATGGAATTAAAGAATTAATTGCAATTGCAAACGGCGGCGATTTGGCAGGAGAAACCATTCAGCAGGCGAAAATCCTGGAAGGTTCGATGCGAAATACAGGAATTCACGCGTGCGGTGTGATCATCACACCTTCCGATATTACCAATTTCGTTCCAGTTACGACTGCGAAAGATTCTGATTTATACGTAACTCAATTTGACAACTCGGTGGCAGAAAGCGCCGGATTGCTGAAGATGGACTTCTTGGGTTTGAAAACCCTTACGCTGATAAAAGATACGGTTAAATTGGTGAAATATCGAACGGGAATTGAGTTGGATCCCGACACTTTCCCGATTGATGATGTGAAAACGTATGAGCTTTTCCAGAGAGGCGAAACAGTTGGAATCTTTCAATATGAATCTCCCGGAATGCAAAAATACATGAAGGATCTGAAGCCGACGGTTTTTGGGGATTTAATTGCCATGAATGCCTTATATCGTCCGGGGCCTTTGGAATATATTCCTTCTTTCGTTCGAAGAAAAAATGGCGAGGAAGAAATCAAATACGATTTAGATGCCTGCGAAGAATATTTGGGAGAAACCTACGGAATTACGGTTTACCAAGAACAAGTAATGCTTTTATCGCAATCTTTGGCTGACTTTACAAAAGGTGAAGCCGACGTTTTGCGTAAAGCGATGGGTAAAAAACAGAAGGACGTTTTGGATAAAATGAAGCCGAAATTCGTTGAGCAAGCAGCCAAAAAAGGTCACGATCCCGTGGTTTTAGAAAAAATATGGAAAGACTGGGAAGCCTTTGCGAGTTATGCCTTTAACAAATCGCACTCGACCTGTTATGCTTGGATTGCGTACCAAACGGCCTACTTAAAAGCACATTATCCAGCGGAATATATGGCGGCGGTTTTGTCCAATAATATGAACGATATCAAGCAAGTTTCGTTCTTTATGGAAGAATGCAAGCGAATGGGATTGCAGGTTTTGGGTCCGGATGTGAATGAGTCTTTTTACAAATTTACGGTAAACGAAAATTACGCAGTTCGTTTCGGAATGGGCGCGATTAAAGGCGTTGGTTCTGGCGCGGTTCAAACAATTGTGGAATGCAGAAAAGACGCGACTTACAAATCGATTTTTGATTTAGCCAAAAGAATTGACTTACGCTCCGCTAATAAAAAAGCGTTTGAAAACTTGGCTTTGGCCGGAGGCTTCGACTGTTTTATGGCACATCGCGCGCAATATTTCCACGATGAAGGCGACGGAATTACGTTTTTGGAAAAAGCCGTTCGTTATGGTTCAAAATTCCAAGAAAACGAAAATTCTTCGCAAGTAAGTTTGTTTGGCGAATCCAGCGACGTTCAGATTCCAGAGCCAGTTGTACCGCCTTGTGACGATTGGAGCACGATGGAAAAACTCGCAAAGGAGAAAGAAGTCGTGGGAATTTATATTTCCGGACATCCGCTTGACGACTTTAAATTTGAGATGAAATATTTCTGCAATGCAAAATTGGAGCACTTGAAAAACCTCGAACAGCACGTTGGAAAAAACCTTACCGTTGCTGGAATTATTACCAATGTTCAATACAGAACTGCGAAAAACGGAAAAGATTGGGCCATGTTTACCTTAGAAGGTTATGATGAAAGTTTTGAATTTAGAATGTTCAATGAAGAATATTTAAAATTCCGTCATTTCTTGGTAAATAATCAATTTATGCATTTCAAGATAAATGTAAAAGAAGGCTGGGTAAATCGCGATACTGGCAAAAAATCAGAAGCCAGAATGCAGTTTTTGGAAGCTAAACAATTACAAGACGTTTTGGGAAGTTTCGCTAAAAAATTGATTATTACTTTAAATATCAGAGAGTTTCAATCAGAAATGATCACGAAATTAAGCCATATTTTTCAAACCAATGCTGGCGATAACAATGTGACTTTTGAAGTGATGGAAGTCGAAAAAGTCACCAGAGAAATTCCGGCTGTTGTTGCAGAACCAGTTGTTTCAGAAGATGTTTCTGATGAAGAAATCATTGAAGAAGAAATAGAATTGGCTGTTCCAACGGTTATCGAAGAAACAAAAGTGATTACGTATCTTTCGATGCCAAGCCGTAAATTAAAAGTCAATATTTCGAGCGAATTGCTTCGAGAGTTGGAAAGTTTAAACTTAAATTTTAAATTAAACTAAAAAAATACCTGACTTATGGTCAGGGATTTTTTTAGTCTTCTCTAAACAATTCCATCGCTTTCAAGGAAGCCAAATCGTCGGTGTCTGTATTTTGATGATTGGTATAAGACCTTGAATCATAATTACCTAAATCTATATTTTTGCTTAAAATTTCGACAATAAATTCATTAGCCAAACCGCTTCCTGTAATTAACAAAACATGATTTTTATTTTTGTAAGCCTTTATAACTCCTTGATTTATGAATTCATTTGGAACCTCTGTTTTCGTATATCCTTTTAAAGTTTTGATAAATGCTTTTTCCAATTCATTTGCCTTGTAAAAACTTTTTCCGCCCAATTCTACCTTGTACCAAAAACCAGTAATTTTATTTTCATTATTTCGCATCACATGCAAACTCAAATAAGCATCATCAGCGATTTTTCTCAAAAGAAAAACCGTTAAATCTAGCTCTCTATTTTGTGGCAATTTTTTATTAAAAAGTTCAGGAACAATGTCAGAAACATTTTCATTAAAATTTAAATTCCCAGGATTATTTACATCGATTTCTTTCAGAACACTAGCAATGTCAAAAAAATCGGTTTGAATAGTTTCAAATTCCGGATTTTCATTATTGAAATAACTCACTAGATCAGAAGAGATTCCAGTGAATTTCGGTTTGACAACAAAATCTCCTTTTTTATCAATAAAACCAGCATAAGTATAAACATTATCTGCGTTTTTCTTTTTCTCAGCATAAGCAATTTCCCCATTAAAAGAATACGCTTTTGCGAATTGAAAATTAATTTTAATCACACCTTTTTTATCGATATACCCAAAATATCCATTTAATTTTACCGGCGCCAAATCGCTTTCTATAAACTTAAATGCCTCCTCATATTTAAAATCCACAATCATCTCTCCTGCCCTATTGCACCAACCCCACTTATCATTTAATTGTACCAAAAAATCCTCATTATCCGCTTTCATTGCTTGAAATTTTGGCTCAATAATAAAGCTTCCTTTAGAATCGATTACACCAAATTCTTCCTTAAATTGATCTTGAACTATCGCTTTATTATTTAAAAAATTACCCGCGCTTTTAAATTTACTTTCAATTTTATAAACTCCTTTTTTATCGATATAACCCCAATTTCCATCTCCATCTTTCACGGCACAAAGTCCGTCACAAAAATTTCCTGTTGCAAAAAACTGAGGTCTGATAACTGTTTCGCCTAATGTATTTACAAATCCCCATCTTTCTGCAACAGAATCTTTCACGCTATAAGCCGCCAAATCATCCTTGAAAACACTAACACGCTGCGCTCCTTTTATTGAAAATTTCTCTTTTCCATTTTTATCAATTGCGGTCAAATCGGCATTATTTGGCGCAACCCAAGCTAAACCTTCGCTAAAAATCGAAACACTTCCATAAGTTTTACTAAAAACAATTTCACCTTTTTCATTAATAAAAGCATATTTTGGAGTATTTCCTGCAAGTTTTACAATCGCCAGACCGTCTCTAAAAACAGTTGCATAAGCAAATTTTGAACTTATGATTTCTTTTCCTGTATTGTCAAAATAGCCATAATTTGTTCCTTCTTTCAAGGGATATAATTCTAGTTTTAAGCTTTCTTGCTTGCATGAAAAAAGCAAAATTAGGGTTGAAAGCAGAACTGCATTTAAAGTTAATTTCATTGTAAAAAAGGTATAATATTTTTAATTGAAGTTTTCTTGACGTAATTTTATATAACTAAATTTACAATTTTATATTTAATATTAGAGAATAGTATTTGTTAATACATTTATAGTGAAAAGTGATTTTCAATTAACAAAAATTTTAATATTAAATGACTAATTTTGTATCATAATAATCAAATTAAAGATTAAAAATATGGCACAAGCAATAACAGATGCTACTTTTGAGGAAGTTGTATTGAAATCAGACAAACCAGTATTAGTAGATTTTTGGGCTGCATGGTGCGGACCTTGTAGAATGGTTGGTCCAATCATCGATCAAATCAGCGAAGAATATAACGGAAAAGCGGTTGTAGGAAAAGTTGATGTAGATGCAAATCAAGAATTTGCTGCAAAATATGGTGTTAGAAACATTCCAACAGTTTTGGTATTTCAAAACGGAGAAGTAGTTGGAAGACAAGTTGGTGTTGCTCCAAAGCAAAACTATACTGACGCAATTGACGCATTGTTACAATAATTTCATTGTGATTTATATAAAAAAGGTTTGGCGAAAGTCAAGCCTTTTTTATTTTCATACATGTCACATTCACAATCTTTTAATTTTTTAAATCATGAATCTTTCAATATATTTGAATTATGAAGATTGAAGCACAAATAGAAAAAATATCGAGTTTCCAACATCTGGAATTATTGGCAGGACAAGTCGTGGAAGGATTTATTTCAGGGATGCATAAGAGCCCATTTCATGGTTTTTCCGCAGAATTTGCAGAGCACAAAGTTTATAATGCTGGCGAAAGCACAAAACACATTGACTGGAAACTTTTTGCAAAAACCGATAGATTATACACAAAACGTTTTGAAGAAGAAACAAATCTTCGCTGTCATTTAATAATAGACAATTCGTCTTCGATGCATTATCCAAAATTAAAAGACAATCAGCAATTTTATGAAAGTAAAATAGGATTTTCAGTCTTAGCTTCCGCAGTGCTGATGAATTTGCTTAAAAAACAAAGAGACGCAGTTGGCCTAAGTATTTATTCTGATTCATATGAATATTATGCTCCTGAAAAAGGAAGCGAACGTCACCATCGAATGCTTTTAAATAAATTGGAAAATTTATTAGTTGAACCTAAACAGTCTAAAGATACAGACACGGTAACTTTTTTACATCAAATTGCAGAAAAAATGCATCGCCGTTCAATGATTGTCCTTTTCACAGATATGTTTCAACCAGGCAAAGAAGAAGCATTACTAAATGCGTTGCAACATCTTAAGCACAACAAACACAAAGTCGTTCTTTTTCATGTTATCGATAATAAAACTGAGCTCAATTTCAATTTCGACAGTACGCCTCGCAAGTTTATTGACCTTGAAAGTGGCGAAGAAGTCAATTTATTCTCTGAAAACATTAAAGAAGAATATGAAAAACGTGCAGAAAGCTATTTCAAAAAGCTAGCTTTGACATGTGCTCAGAACAAAATCAAGTATGTTTCTGTCGCAGCAGGCGAAAATTTCGAAAAAATATTGACTACATATTTAGTTGAGAAACAATTGTTTGGATAAAACTTGAAAAAAAAGTTTAATTTTTTTTCAAAAAACGCTTGCAGAACTCAAAAAGAGCCTTATATTTGCACTCGCAATTAAGCGCTGGTTTGGTAGTTCAGTTGGTTAGAATACATGCCTGTCACGCATGGGGTCGCGGGTTCGAGTCCCGTCCAGACCGCTAAATTGGGAGAAGCCTTTCGAAAGAAAGGCTTTTTTGTCCCAAAAAGGTTTTTAAGATTAGTTGTGTTGTTTATCCGCTTCGGCGGAAGGTTTAGTAGTTAGACCAATGAAAAGCTTTCCATTTGTTTGGAGGGCTTTTTTAATTTCAGGAAGGTCGACATTAAAACCAAACCTCTCTAAATTCCCAAACTTTATAAAGAAACAATCCGAAGAAAGCCATACAAATCACAAACTTCATAAAAGTCGAAGCAAGAAATCCAATAAAAGAACCCGTCGCCGCTTTTAAAGCTCTTTTACCATCTTTTGAATCATAAATAAGTTCTCCAACAAAAGCCCCAACAAATGGACCAATGACAAACCCAAATGGAATCGGCGCAATTAATCCAACGACAAGACCAATATTCGTTCCCCAAATTCCATAAGAACTTCCTCCAAAACGTTTTGTCCCTTTTGCCGGAATGACGTAATCTAAAATCCCTGCGATAATTGCGATTAAAAGCGTAATTCCGAGGAGCCAATATTCAGTTTTGATTCCGTCGCAAAAGTACAGCAATAGCAAGCCAAGCCAAGAAAGTGGCGCATCTGGAAGTACCGGAAGAAAGCTTCCGAGAATACCGCAAATGACACAAATAAAACCTGCAATCAATAAAAAGTATTCCATAAATTAATTTTAGTATTTTTGAAATGCGTAATATTACAAAATGCCTGCCAAACATTACATGAGAAAATTCCTTGCAATTCTTTTTACAGGACTGCTTTTCAGCTCGTGCCAGAATCTCAACAAGCCTGAGATTTCTGAAGAAGAACTGCTACAGCAAGAATTGAAAAAAGTCAATTTCAGCCAGGTCGACGAATTTCCTTCAGTCGCCGCCTGTGACACCTTGAAAGATGTGGAAACTAGAAAACTGTGCTTTTTTGACTATCTGACCGTTGCCATCCAAGAAAAACTTTCCATCGACACGCTGGCGATTCTTTATCCCGAAATTGACACGATTCAGGTTAAAGTTACGGTTTATCCCGATTCGAGGTTAGAATTTGAGCCCCAATTTCCTTCGGATAGTTTAGCTTACGATAAAAATAAAATCGACAGTATCTTGAGAAACAGACTTAAAGATTTTCCAAAAATAAATCCAGCCTTAAAAAGAGGAATTCCGGTAAAAACGCAATTTATCCTTCCGGTAATTTTAAATGTAGAGTAATTTTTAAAAGACAAAAGTCGATTTGCACATTTTGTGTTTTCGTTTAAAATACCCCATCCAAACTACACAAAAATCATTTTTATACATCTAAAAAAACAGATTTCTGATTATAATGTTAATTGTAAAAATATGGTTTGCCAGCTAGAAAAAACTTTATAAGTTTACATTAATAATATACAAAAAAGTGACCACAATTCAGCCTATAATGTGCATGAAATTTAATTGCTGCTCAGTATCTGAGGAGTTGTTCTTGTTCGTGTTTTTATAGCAAAAGATAGAATACACTAATAGAAACTCCTCAATAATTTGGGGAGTTTTCTTTATTATGGTCTTTTTTTAAAAATAATTTGAAATGGATAATTCCATCCTAAAATCAGTTTCTGAAATAGAAAATTTAGAAGAAAGCTTACAATTTCTTTCCAATAATTTTTCAGAAAAAATCGTGTTCTCCACCAGTTTTGGAATTGAGGACCAAGTCATTTCGCATGCTATTTTCAGTCAGCGTTTAAAGAACATCGAAGTATTTACGCTTGACACCGGAAGGCTATTTCCTGAAACCTATGCCGTTTGGGACAAGACACTTTTGCAATATGGCGCCAAAATAAAAAGCTATTATCCGAATGCTGATTCCATCGAAAGTTTTGTAAATGATAACGGCATCAATCCATTTTATACTTCGATTGAACTTCGTAAGGAATGCTGTTCGCTTCGAAAAGTCGTTCCCTTAAAAAGAGGTCTCGAAGGTGCAAAAGTCTGGATTACCGGACTTCGCGCAGAACAATCTGACAACAGAAATTCCCTGGAAATTTTACAGTGGGACGAACAATACCAGCTTTACAAATACAATCCGCTTCTGCATTGGACGACAGACGACGTGATGAATTATATCAATAAAAATGCGGTTCCTTACAACGTTTTGCATGACCAAGGATTCATCAGCATCGGTTGCGCGCCTTGCACGAGAGCGATTAAGGCAGGCGAGAATTTCAGAGCCGGAAGATGGTGGTGGGAAGACAATTCAAAGAAAGAATGCGGCCTGCATCAATAAAAATTTAAAACAAGAAAAAGATGAATGATTCAAATGAATATTTGGACCAATTAGAGAATGAAGCGATTTATATTCTTCGTGAAACGGCAGCGCAATTTGAGAAACCGGCGTTGCTTTTTTCAGGCGGAAAAGACTCGATCGTTTTGGTACATTTGGCTTTGAAAGCCTTTCGCCCTGGGAAATTCCCGTTTCCTTTGGTACATATTGACACCGGCCATAATTTCCCAGAAGCAATTGCTTTCAGAGATTATTTAGCCAATAAAATCGGTGAAAAGCTGATTGTCGGATCTGTGGAAGACAGCATTAAAAAGTACAATCTGAAAGAAACTGCGGGCCGTTTTCCGTCTAGAAATTCTTTGCAGACCTATACTCTATTAGACACAATTCAAGAAAATGACTTTGACGCCTGCATTGGTGGCGCGCGACGCGATGAGGAAAAAGCTAGAGCCAAGGAAAGAATTTTCTCGGTAAGGGATGATTTTGGGCAATGGGATCCAAAACTGCAGCGTCCAGAACTGTGGGACATCTTAAACGGAAAAACGCAGAAAGGCCATAACGTCCGTGTGTTTCCAATCAGCAACTGGACCGAATTAGACGTTTGGAATTACATCCAAAAGTATGAAATCGAGCTTCCGAATTTATATTTTTCGCATGAGAGAGAATGCATCGTCCACAATGACAAATTAGTGGCGACTTCGCAGTTTATCCAGCCATTAGAAAATGATACGGTTGTGGTTGAAAAAGTGCGCTACAGAACCGTTGGCGACATGACTTGCACCGCTGCCGTTCCCTCTGAAGCTTCGACTGTTCAAGATATTATCGATGATATTATTCAAACGAGAGTCAGCGAAAGAGGCCAAACCAGACTCGACGACCAGCTTTCTGAAGCCGCAATGGAAGACCGCAAAAAGCAAGGCTATTTTTAATTTACAAAGTCAACGAACACACATATGAAAACATTACGATTTATAACTGCAGGAAATGTCGATGACGGAAAAAGCACGCTGATTGGCCGTCTGCTCTATGATTCTGACAGCATCCATACCGATCAGTTGGGCGTTTTGCAACAGCAGACCAAACAAGAAGGCGTTGACATCGACCTTTCTCTGATTACCGACGGACTGCGAGCCGAGCGCGAACAGGGAATCACGATTGACGTGGCCTACAAATATTTTTCTACCAAAAAAAGAAAATTCATCATCGCCGATGCGCCAGGCCATGAGCAATACACGCGAAACATGATTACCGGCGCTTCGAATTCTGACCTGATTATTATTTTGGTAGATGCTAGAAAAGGAATTACTATTCAGACAAAAAGGCACGCCAGCATTGGTTCTTTGATGGGAATCAAGAAAGCGGTTATTGCTATAAATAAGATTGACTTGGTAAATTATTCAGAAGAAATTTTTACTGCTATTAAAAATGATTTTGCAAAGATAAGTTCTGAATTATTGTTCGACGAAATTGTCTACATCCCGGTGAGTGCTTTGGTTGGCGATAATATTGTGACCAAATCTGAGAAAACGCCTTGGTATTCTGGGAAAGCATTATTGGAAACTTTGGAAGAAATTGAGCCAAAAAGCAGTATAAATTTAGCTTCCCGTTTTCAAGTGCAATGGGTAATTCGTCCAAAAGATGAGGAAAACCATGATTACCGAGGTTATACCGGAGCTGTTTTAAGCGGTAAATATTCCGTTGGCGATGCCGTAAAAATTCTTCCTGCGGGAATTGAAACTACGATTATAAAAATTGAAAAGCACTTGAAATCTGTTTCAGAAGCTAAGGCAGGCGAAAATATCGTACTTCATTTTCAAGACAATATTGACATCAGCCGTGGCGACACTGTGGTAAAAACGGATGAATTGCCAAAAGAATCGAACCAAATCAATACTTGGATTTCTTGGCTGGATAATGCGCCTTTGCAATTAGGCAAAACCTATATTTTACAACACCGTTTCAGAAATGTTCGTGTAAAAGTGCAGACCATCAATCAAAAATGGAATGTCAATGAGTGGGAGTTTTCCTCTGCAGAAGACATCAAATTGAATGACATTGCCCAAGTTTCCATCCGAACAAACCAGCCTTTGTTTTTTGATTCTTTTGTAGATAATGATAAGACTGGAAATGCGATTCTGATTGATGAAACCAGCTTTAATACAGTTGGTGCTTTGATGTTTTTAGAAAATTAATTTCCAGAAAAGGATGTCAGAAAACAGCAAAAAAGAGCTTCCGGAAGAGAAGAAAAACGAAACTTCAGAAAAGAACGGAAGGCTAAAAATCAGCAATCTTAGAATCTGGATTTACAGCTGCAGCATTCCCGCATTATTAGTGACCGGCTACATCGCTGGTCGCTTTATTTCTCCTGAAGATATTGGGCAATTTGGCAATCAAGTGATTGAAAATCTAGACGAAAACATCCTTTGGTTTATTCTCGCTGGATTTATTGCGCAATTGATTGACGGCGCTTTGGGAATGGCTTATGGAGTAACTGCCACGAGTTTTCTTTTATCTTTCGGACTTTCGCCTGCGGTTTCGAGTGCCAGCGTTCATGCTTCTGAAGTTTTTACAAGTGGCGCTTCGGGATTGATGCATTTGAAATTTGGGAATGTTAATTCTAAATTATTTAAAAACCTGCTGATTCCGGGTGTTATTGGAGCTATTTTAGGCGCTTATATTCTGACAAGTTTAGAAGATTACAATCATTACATCACGCCAATTGTTTCGATTTACACTTTACTATTAGGAATTATAATCATCCGAAAAGCATTAAAGAAAAACAGAGGACGCAAGAAAGTAAAGCGTCTTTTTCCTTTGGCAATTGCAGGCGGATTTCTAGATTCTATAGGCGGTGGCGGTTGGGGACCAATTGTTTCTTCTACTTTAATTGCCAATGGCAAAAATCCCCGATACACAATTGGTTCTGTGAATTTGGCAGAATTTTTTGTCGCGCTTGCAAGTTCTTTTACTTTCATTGCAACTATTGGTTTCACACACTGGTCAATTATTTTCGGATTAATTATTGGCGGTGTTATCGCGGCACCGATTGGTGCTTACATGGCAAATAAAATTCCGACGAAAGCATTGATGATTATGGTCGGAATCTTGATTATTATTACGAGTTTGAAAAGAATTTTATTCTAAATAAGGAACATTTTAGTAACATAACGCTTACAGATTTTACAAAACAAAAACATTTCCCAAATAAACGTTAACAGCTAATTTATATCTCGTCTTTAGTTTTGCACCAAATTTAACACAACTACAGATGATGAAAAAATTACTTTTATTGCTTTTCATTCTAGGGATAAGCTCCAACTCTTTTGCTCAAAAAAATGGTGTAATTTCTGGAAAAATAACAGATCCGGATGGAAATATTTCTTTGCCAGGAGCTACAATTAAATTAAATTCTGGAAATCGTTATACAATTTCTGACCAAATTGGAGATTTTGAATTTTTGAATGTTCCGGCTGGCACTTACCAAATTGAAGTCGTTTATATTGGATATCAAAATCTTACACAGGAAGTAACCGTTGAAGAAGGTAAAAATATCAGAATCAACCTTTCAATGACAACTGGTTCTGAAAATTTAAGCGAAGTCGTTGTTTCTGGCGACAGACTAAAAGGACAAGCTCGCGCATTGAACCAGCAAAAAAACAATCGAAACATTACAAACGTAATTTCTTCTGATCAAGTCGGTCGTTTTCCAGATGCTAATATCGGTGACGCTTTGAAACGTGTTCCAGGAATCACGATGCAGAATGATCAAGGTGAAGCGAGAAATATTATCATCCGCGGCCTAGCTCCTTCGTTGAATTCAGTGACTTTAAACGGTGACAGAATTCCTTCCGCTGAAGGCGATAACAGAAATGTGCAGATGGATTTGATTCCGTCTGATATGATTGCGACCATTGAAGTAAACAAAACTTTGACACCTGATATGGATGCTGACGCAATTGGCGGTTCAGTAAATTTGATTACAAGAGCAACGCCAAATGGGGAAAGAATTTCAGCAACAGTTGCTGGAGGTTTCGCTCCAATTCGTGAAAAAGGAATTTATACCGCTGGTTTAGTTTATGGAAATCGTTATTTGGATAACAAACTTGGCGTTGTTGTCAGCGGTTCTTATAACAATAATGATTATGGATCAGATAATATCGAATCGGTTTGGGTTCAAGATGATTTTGGGAATGTTTATGTTGAAGAAGCCGACATCAGAAAATATGATGTACAGAGAATTCGAAGAAGTGCGGCAATTGCGATAGATTATAAATTCAATGACGACAATACAATTTTTGCGAATGCGATTTACAACTGGAGAGACGACCGCGAAAACCGTTTCAGAACTACGTATGACGATATCGAAGCAATTTATGACGGACAAGCAATTACTGGTTTTACCGGAAGAGTAACCCGCGAAACAAAAGGTGGAGTTGACAACAGTAGAAATAAAAGCAGACGCTTAGAAGATCAAAGAGTTCAAAATTATGCTTTGCGCGGCGAACATCTTCTAAGCTCTAAACTAGATTTAGATTGGTCGATGAATTATGCGACGGCAAGAGAATTTCGTCCAAATGAAAGATATATCGAATTCCAGCAAGAAGGTTTAGATTTATTTCAAGATGGAAGTACGAACAGAAAACCATTGATCACATCTCAAGGCGAAGATTTAGCACTTTTTGAACAATCTGCCTTAACTGAAAACAGAGACAATACTGAGGAAAGTGAGTTTGGCGCAAAAGTAAATATTCGTTTTCCTTTCTCAGTAATCGAAGGCCAAAAAGGTCGTTTGAGAACGGGTCTTCGTTTACGCTTAAAAGACAAATCAAGAAATAATATTTTCTATTCATATGAGCCAGTTGATGGTGTAACGCTTGCTGACATAGGAACGAGCTATTTTAATGGAAATGGTTTTAATCCAGGAAGCCAATATATTCCAGGAGTTTTCGCTTCAGCAAATTACCTTGGAAACTTACAATTAAACAATACTGCATTATTTGAAAGCGAATTAGATCCTTCTGAATATTTGGCAGTAAACTACAAAGCCAAAGAAAATATTTATGCTGGATATGTGCGTTGGGACCAAGATTTCAATACTAAACTTTCGATGATTTTAGGCTTTAGAATCGAAAGCACACATATTGATTATACAGGAAACAGAGTTTTAGACGAAGAAGAATTAGAAGCAAAAATAAATACTACAAATTCTTACACCAACATTTTGCCAAGTGTTTCTTTCAAATATGATGTGAACGAAGATTTTATTTTGAGAGCCGCTTTCACAACTGCTTTGGCAAGACCTGATTATTATGCTTTGGCACCTTATGTAAACAATATCGCAGCAGATTCTGAAATCCAAGCTGGAAATCCTGATTTGGACGCTACTTATTCTTATAATTTTGATTTGATGGCCGAGAATTATTTCAAGTCCGTTGGTTTAGTTTCTGCAGGATTTTTCTATAAAAACTTGAATGATTTTATTTATACTTATAGCAATAATCAATATACTTCTGGAGATTTCGCAAATGATTTTCCAACACAAGCAAATCCTATTCCTGCAGGAGAAAATTGGACATTTCTTCAATCAAGAAATGGCGATAATGTAGATGTATTTGGTTTTGAAGTTGCATTTCAAAGACAGTTGGATTTCTTGCCAGGAAAATTCTTGAAAGGTTTTGGAATTTACGTCAACTACACTTACACAGAATCAAAAGCCAAAGGAATTGCTGATGAAGATGGAAATGAAAGAAAGGATGTAAGTCTTCCGGGAACAGCACCTCACATGTTAAACGGATCTCTTTTCTGGGAAGATTCTAAATTTTCTGCAAGAGCTTCGGCTAATTTCGCTTCAGATTATTTGGATGAATTGGGTTCTGAAAAATTTCAAGACAGTTATTATGATAAGCAATTTTTCTTAGACTTGAATGCTTCTTATAAAATTACGAAAAACATCAGAATTTTTGCAGAAGCAAACAATATTACAAATCAACCTTTGCGTTATTACCAAGGAATTTCTTCGAGAACAAAACAATTAGAATACTACCAAGCCCGTTTTAACTTGGGTCTAAAATTTGACTTTTAATATGAAAAAAATAACGCTGCTTTCATTAGCCACAATAGCATTGATTTCTTGCAAATCTAGCCAACTAGCACCAATAAGACAAGATGCTTTAAAACCTACAACAATAACTCAGCCAACGCCACACGACACTGATGATCCTGCAATTTGGATTAACCCAAAAGACGTGTCAAAAAGCATAATTATTGGCACAGACAAAGACTCTGATGGCGGAATTTATGCTTATGATTTAGATGGAAAAATCATCAAGAAATCAATTGTTTTAAAACGTCCGAACAATGTAGATATTGCTTATGGAATCTTAATTAACGGCAAGAAAACTGATATCGCGGTAACGACAGAAAGAGAAACTAACAAACTCAGAATTTTCACATTGCCCGATTTAATGCCGATTGACAATGGCGGAATTGATGTTTTTACAGGAGAAGCATTGCGCGACCCGATGGGAATTTCTTTATATACTAGAAAAAAAGACAATGTAATTTATGCAATCGTAGGAAGAAAAACAGGCCCTGATGGAACTTATCTGTGGCAATATTTGCTTTCTGACAACGGAAAAGGTGCCCTAAAAGGAGAAGTCGTTCGCAAATTTGGAAGCTTTAGCGGTAAAAAAGAAATTGAAGCCATTGCTGTTGATAACGAATTGGGATACATTTATTATTGCGATGAACAGTTTGGTGTAAAGAAATATTTAGCTGATCCAGAGATGAAGAATGACAAAGAAATTGCCCTTTTCGGACAAAAAGACTTCAAAGCAGATAATGAAGGAATTGCTATTTATAAAACTTCCGAAACAAAAGGTTATATTTTAATTTCAAACCAGCAAGCAAACACTTTTATGGTTTATGCTAGAGAAGGTTCTGATGGAAATGCTAATAATCACAAACTTTTGGCAGAAATTCCAACGGCAACGATCGAATGTGATGGCGCTGATGTAACAAATGTAAATCTTGGTCCGAAATATCCAAACGGAATGCTAGTAGCGATGAGTAACGGAATGACATTTCATTATTATGAATGGAACCTAATTCAAGCTGAAATTGACAAACAGAGCAAATAGTTAAATATCTGAAAGAAGTTTCACTTATTAGTTCAAACCTATAAATCGTGGCTATTGAATAAATCAGTAGCCACTTTTTTATGCCATTGTCGAGATTGATTCTGAAATTTTATTAGCAACTCTGTCAGTATTTAACTGCAATTGGATAATTTCTGATTTATAAAAATCAAACAAAAAGACTTTTTCAAAATGTGACTTAAAAACAGCTTTCTTTATTTTTTTTTCAAAAAGAAAGGAATTACAATCGTGGTCAATGGCATCTAACAATAAAACCAACCACTGGTTTTCCTTGGTTTTTTCAGGCTTAATTTTTGAAATTTGCTTTTGAATATCTTCATAACTGCATTTTAAAACGCCCAAATCAATTTTAAAAATTTTTAATTCTGTAGATTCAATTTTATTAAGTTTATAAATATATTTATAGAAAATGAGATCTCCTTTAATAGCTGAAAGAATTTCTGCTTTGACCAGAGCCAAATCTTCCTCTTGAAAATTTCTGCTTAAATTGTGAAAACGAATAGCATATAATCCTAAATATTTTGTTCCTAAACTTAAAAGTTCTTCTTCTATTTCAGCAATTATAGTTTCAAACGGATTTAATCTTTTAGTTAAAATAAAATCTTTGCTACTTATATTTGCCTTTTGCAAAGCACCATTTTCATAAAAGGTTATAACTCCCTTCTCAACAATTTTTACTTCTGAATCATAAACCGTGGCAAACTTCCAGAAATCAACAACTTCTGAAATAATTTGCGTTTGCTCTCTTTCTGAAATATCAGAACTCTCAATTGCTTCTATCCAGTCTTCAATTTGTTGCATGCTTTTCATAACTTTATTTTTATCAAAAGTAATTTGAACTTAAAAGCACCCTTCTTTTTTTATACCAACACAAACTTATTTTATACAAAAGCCGTTATTTAAACTAGCAAGACATTTTATTTTCAATTTTGTATAATTTAAAAGGGGTTTTGTATAAATTAATTTCACAACATCGCAATTTTACTTTTCTTCGCAGAGAAAATAATTTTTAAGAAAAAATGTTAGAAAAAAAATGTCATAATAACTGGTTTATGGAGTTTTTTATATCTCCAAAATATCGCATATATAGACATTTGCTAGTTTTGACTTATATGGGAATCTTTCTTATATCTGAAAACCCAAATGATTTAAGATGTACAGAATTTGTCATAAAAGAATTTACTTGGCATGCCTACTTTTTATCGATGTTTTATGTAAATATGTATGTACTTATTCCTGCATTTTTATACAAAGAAAAATATATTCTATACCTTTTTTGCCTTATCATCATTATCATTAGTGGTTATCTGATTGCGACAAACATTACAGAAAGCCACATGAAAGGCTATCGTTTTTTTAAAGGAGAGTCTAAAAACACTTTCGATTTTTTTGTCACAATGCACATAGTTACGATGATGGTTTTTGCTTCCACATCAATTAAACTCTTTCAACGATGGGCTCGGGATAATAATAGAATTAATGAATTAGAAAAAAATTCGCTTCAAATAGAACTGCGGGAATTGAAAAATCAGATCAACCCTCATTTTCTTTTTAATATGCTGAATAACATTACCGTATTAGTTAAAAAAGATCCGGAAAAAGCATCAAATATTATTATAAAACTATCCGATTTCTTGCGCTATCAGCTTTATGACAACAATCAGCATTCCATTTTGCTATTATCCGAAATTCAGTTTTTGAATGATTTTATGGAACTTGAAAAAACCAGAAGAGATGAATTTAATTTTTCCCTCACAATCGAAAATGAAAATGTAGATAAATCCTTGATTTCTAATTTAGTTTTACCTCCAAATCTCTTTATTTCTTTTGTAGAAAATGCCATAAAGCACAGCATAGACCTTGATAATCCTTCTGAAATGAGCGCAAAATTTATTTTTTCAGAGAACTATTTAAAGTTTGTCTGTGAAAACACAAAACCATCAGAAGCAATTGAAAATTCATCAAATAGCGGTTTGGGATTGGCAAACGTGAAAAGAAGATTAGAACTTTTATATGGAAATAATTTCACGTTAGAAATCGACGAAACAGAAACCAATTACAAAGTGATCTTAATTCTCCCAATATGAATTGTATAATTGTAGACGACGAGCCATTAGCAAGGGAAGGAATGCTTTTGCAGCTTCAGGATATTTCTGAAGTTAATATAATTGGCTGTTTTAACGGAGCAAAAAAAGCACGCGAATTCATGCTACACAATAGCGTAGATTTGATTTTTCTTGACATTCAAATGCCTGGAATCAATGGTTTAGAATTTGCAGAATCTGTTTCTGAAAAAACTTTGATCATTTTTATAACTGCCTATTCTCAGTATGCACTGAAAAGTTATGAAGTCGATGCCATTGATTATTTAGTAAAACCAGTAATCAAAAATCGGCTTGAGAAATCAATTCGCAAAGCTAAAGCTTATCATGAACTTTTGTCAAATCCCCAAGAAAAAGGGACAATAACAGATTCAGATTCAGATTATATGCTGATAAAATCAGACCGAAAATTTCATAAAATTCTTTTCAAGGATATTATTTATGTGGAAGGCTTAAAAGATTATGTAGTAATTTACATCAATGATTCAAAAATCATTACGGCGATGAATTTGAAAACCATTACACAACATTTACCAGAAACTGCGTTTATTAGAGTAAGCAAATCTTATTTGGTCAACAGCAGTTACATCGATTCATTTGACAATCATACCATTTATATAAAAAGTACAGAAATTCCTATTGGAGAAGTGTTTCGGAAAAAGTTTTTGGAACAATATCTAGGGAAAAATATTTCCGATAAAATTTAATATTAATCTTACACAATCAACCAATGAAACTAAAGTTTTTGCTTTTAGCGAGTTTCCTATGCCTTTTTGCAAATGCCCAGGAAGACCAAACCATTAAAGACAATGCGACGAAAGCAGTCACCGACCGCTTTCCTTCAACCCGCCTTTTTGATGTGCAGTATGAGCAATATTTGCCTACTGATTTTGATTCAGAATTGTTTGACATCCCTTTTGAAAAAGGAGAAATTCAAAATCATAATCGCTTAAGCGTAAATGCAAATCTTCCGATAATTATGAAGCCAAAATGGAATATTTCTACTTCTTTGCGCTATCGTTATGAAACTTTTGATTTGAATAATGTGGAAAGTAGAATTGACAACACAATTCCTTCGTATGACCAAAAACACGATTTCCACTATCTTTCCGGATCTTTAAATTTCACTTATTTTTCTACGCTTTTCAAAAAACCTTTTCTTTACAATGCTAGCGTAATTGTTGACGGAACTGAAAAAGATGCAGAAAGAATCAAAGGTTTTTTCGGAGCTACAATCATCTTGAAAAAGACAGAAAGAACCACAATTGGTGTTGGTTTGATCATTTTTGTAGACCCAACTTCTCCAGTTCCAGCCGCACCTACTTTTATTTGGGAACACAAATTTGAAAATTCACCTTGGACAATGGATTTCATCTTGCCTCAAAGATTGCTTTTCAAAAGAGATTTATTTAAAGACGGAAGGCTTTCCATCGGAAGCGAACTTGGCGGTGACGGATTTTACACTTACATCAACCAACCTGGATTCGCAAAAGTTTATGATTATCGAGTACTTGAAGTAAAATCAGGATTGACTTATGAACATTCCTTCAGCAAATCAGTTATTGCAACTTTCAAAGCTGGATATTCTAATGTTTTTAATTCACGAATTTCTGAAAGAGGCGAAAAAACAAGCGATTATATTTTTTCTTCAAAACAAGACGGAACTGCTTATTTTAGTTTAGGTTTCTCTTTCAACCCAACTTTTAAAAAGAAGAAATAATTAAACCATTACGTCGATGAAAATCTTTTTTATAATAGCAATTTCATCGGCGTAAATTGTTTTCTTACGCGTAGCAAAATGAAGTGTATTCTGTAAAGGAACTTTACCTTTCCAGATTAATTTTATCTGTCCAGATTCTAATTCCTTCTTGCACAAAAAATCTGGAATCACCGCTAAACCTTGACCACTGCTCAAACATCTCACTATAGAATTTAAATTTGGCACAATATAATTCGGACGAAAATCTGGATATTTATTAAAATTTAATTGCCAAAATCTTCGCAAATGTTCCATGTCGCCAGTTGTTCCATACCATTTTTCTTGTTTTAGCCAAGCTTCGATTTGTTCCACATTTCCTGTTTTTTCAACTTCTTGGAATTCCTTTTCATCTGTAGTATTTCCTCCAACAATTACAATAGTTTCTGAAGAAAAAGGCTGATATTCGATCGAACTTTTCGGAACCATTTGTGGCGTAATAATCAAATCTAAAATTCCTTTCTCCAAATTTTCTACCATTTCTGGATATTCTCCAAAACGAATAATCACATTAAAAGGAAGCGATGAAATATAGTGTTCCAACGTAATCTGGAAAGTTTCAAAACACATTCCGATGCTGATTGTTGGCGTATGCTTTTCAGTACTTCGCTGGAAATTTTTCTCAGCTTCTTCTAATTTAGATAAAGCTTCAATCGTAAAATTATAAAGCACCTTCCCCCTTTCCGTTGGAACCATTTTTCTTCCGGTTCTGTCGAATAATTTATAGCCTACATAATTTTCCAAAGAACTCAAGTGAAGACTGACTCCAGGTTGAGAAATAAACAGAACTTCTGCAGCGCCAGTAAGCGTTCCTGTTTTATAAATTGCTTTGAAAGTGCGATACCATTCTAGATTGACCATATTTTGTTATTATAATTCTGATACAAAGGTATGAATTAAGTTATTTTAATAATACAAAAGTGTAACGTAAATTTGCATCATCAAATTAAGTAAAACATTATGACTAAAATATTTATCATCAACGGAGGTCAAAAATTCGGCCATTCAGGAGGAAAATTTAACGAAACAATTGCACAAGAAACTTTAAATTTCTTCCAAAATAATTCTGATTTCGAAGTAAGAACGACAGATGTAAACCACGACTACAATCCAGCAGAAGAAGTGGAAAAATTTGTTTGGGCAGACGTGATTATTTACCACACGCCGGTTTGGTGGTTTCAATTGCCACACGGTTTCAAAAAATATATCGACGTAGTTTTTACAGAAGGTCACGCCAAAGGAATTTATAACAGCGACGGACGTTCAAGCGCAAATCCAACAATAAATTATGGAACCGGAGGCACTTTGCAGGGCAGAAAATACATGCTGACAACTTCTTGGAATGCACCAAAAGAAGCATTCACTTTGCCCGGAGAATTTTTCTCTGAAAAAAGCGTCGATGAAGGACCTTTATTTGGTTTTCACCGCATGAATGCCTTTACTGGAATGACGCCTTTAGAAACAATGCATTTTCACGACATTGAAAAAAATGCAGATGTCCCAAGAGATTTGGAATTGTATAAGTCACATTTGAGTAAATTGTTTTTGAATTAAACACAAATTGCACAAACGAAATAAAGCTGCGTTTAAAATTGAATAGAAAATAGAAAACATGAAAATAAATATAACTGCAATCATAAAAAGCAAACCCGAAACCATCGAAATTACAAAAGCACTTTTAACAGAAATGGCTGTAAATTCAAAACAAGAAAAGGCTTGCCTCCAATATGATTTGCATCAAAGCAAAGATGAGCCTGAATATTTCTTCTTCCATGAAATCTGGAACAATCAGGAGGATTTAGAGCTGCACAACGCAAAACCTTACATTCAAAAATTTGTAGAAAAAGCTTCTGAAATATTGGCAGAAACTCCAAAAATTTACAAAACGAATAAAATAGAATAACTCTGATTTGCTTTCAATTAAAAAGAAATCGTAACTTATACTTTAAAAAATAAGGTCATGAAAACATCAAAATTTTTTCTAATAATTCTTTCCGTTTTTTCACAATAGGAATAACGGCGCAAGACAAATCGAAAAAAAGATACATCAAAGTTCCTGAAGGCTATTTGATGGTTTTGCTTCAAGGAGATGCTATTTTGAAAGAAATTGAGGCTTTCGCCAAAGCAGAAAACATTCCGTCTGCGAATTTTACAGGAATGGGTTTTGTCAATATGACTTTCGGATTTTTTGATTTCAAGAAGAGAGAATTTGATCCAAAAGAATTTAAAGATATGGAATTGGCCAGCATGAACGGAACAATTGCATGGCAAAAAGGCAAAGTTTCAGTTCATGCGCACGGCATTGTGACTGACAAAAATTTCAATGCTTTCGGCGGTCATATTTTAGATGGAACCGTAGGAACTGGCTCTGTAGAAATCATGATTTTAGTCCACGATCAGACTTTGGAACGAAAACATGAAGATTATATAGGAGCAAATGTGCTGTGCATCGATAAATGCAAATAACAAAATTATCACTAAATTTACCCAGTTCATTCGCGAACTGGGTATTTTTTATGATTGATGAAACACTTTTACTCGAATTTGGCGCTCATTCTCTTTTATTAAAAAAGGGTGAAATGCTTTTTGAGGAAGGTGACACGGCAAAATATTTCTATCAAATTCATTCTGGTGAAATCAAAATGAACAATTTCAATGATGAAGGAAAAGAATTTATACAAAGCATTTTCACGAAAGGAAATTGTTTTGGCGAACCGCCGTTGTTTATTGAAAAACCTTATCCGGCAAATGCTGTTGCCATTGTAGATTCGGAGATTTTTGCCATTGCAAAAGAAGCTTTCTTCAAGCTTTTATTTTCAAATCCGGAAGCACATTTAAGCATGACTGAAAATTTGGCGCAACGATTGTATTTCAAATCGGTAATGGCTTCTGAAATTTCTTCGCAAGAGCCTGAACATCGCATTTTAAAGCTGATTGATTATTTCAAGGAATCGATCAGCAACTTAAAACCTCACGAAAAATATAAAGTTGATTTGACAAGACAACAGATTGCCGATTTAACTGGTTTAAGAGTTGAAACTGTAATTCGATCGATAAAATCACTTGAAAAGAAAGGACTTTTGATTATTGAAGATCGAAAAGTCTATCGATAAAGTCGCTTTTCTAAAAAAATACTGCTTTTTTCAAGTCTTATGATTTGAGTCATAAAATGATGCTTTAGTCTCGTTTTACCTTTGAGGTATAAATTCTAAAGCACATTTATCATGAAAACTTTCCAAAAATATCTACAAAATTACGAACGTGGCATTATCGGTTTTGCAACCATCAGCATCCTAGGACAAAGCTGTTTAGGATCAATTGCCGCAATGTTTATTCTTATGGGTGGCACAACTCCAGCGCAAATGGTACAATTATTTTTTGTTACTATTTTTTGTATGATTTACAACGGAGCCGTCTTGTCACAACAAAAAGCGAAATTATCTTTTGGCATCTTGGCCATTAGCGTTTCTTTAAGCCTTATAACTATTGTATTAAATCTGAACTACTTATTCTAAAAACTCTAAAATTATTACAAAAATGAATTCCTATCAAAAAGAGCTGATCAAAGCAACAATTCCAATCTTAAAAGCAAGCGGTGAAGACCTTACGAATTATTTTTATGCTCGAATGTTCAGGCATCATCCAGAGTTGAGAAATATGTTCAATATGGGAAATCAAGCAAACGGAAGACAGAAATCAGCCTTAGCAAATGCGGTTTTAGCTTACGCAGAAAACATCGAAGATCCGAGTGTATTGATTAGTGTATTAAAAGGAATCGGCACAAAACATCGAAGCTTAAACATTCAACCAGAGCAGTATAAAATCGTCGGAACACATTTGATTGCTTCTATCGGAGAAGTTGTTGGCGAAGCGGCAACGCCAGAAATTCTAGAAGCTTGGACAGTTGCTTTTTACCAGCTTGCACAAATCATGATTGATCTTGAAAAAGGCTTATACGAAGAAAACGTTGCAAAACCAGGAAGCTGGAACGGCTGGAGAAAATTTGTAATCAAAAAAATTGTGCAAGAATCTGCCGAAATCAAATCGTTTTATCTTTATCCGGAAGATGAAAAGGAAATTGCAGATTTTCATTCAGGACAATTTATCAGTGTTCAAGTTTTTGTTTCTGAATTAAATCTTTTACAACCTAGACAATATAGTTTATCAAGTGCTTTTAATCCAGAATATTATAGAATTTCTGTCAAGAAAGAAGCTGGAATTGCTCCAAATCCTGCTGGTTTAGTTTCAAACACTTTACATTCAAAATCAGAAGGCGATGTAATTTCTATTTCTTCACCAGCAGGAATATTTCACTTAGAAAAAGATACTAAAAACCCTTTAGTTTTAATCAGTGGCGGTGTCGGATTTACACCAATGTTGAGCATGTTGGAAACCAATTTAAATTCCATCCAAAATAAAAAAACAGTTTGGATTCATGGTTGCCGTAATGAATCTGTGCACGCTTTTAAAGATCAAATTGCTAGCTTGAAAGAAGAAGTAGCATCACTTGAAACTTTCACGTTCTATGACACAATTGAAAACCAAAATGATGCTTCAAATCAAATAATAAAAGGGCATGTTGATCTTCATAAATGTAAAGATTCTATTTTATTAGAAGAAGCAAAATATTATATCTGCGGACCAGAAATGTTTATCAAAACGCAATATGAGGCGCTTATTAATTTAAATGTAAATCAGAAAAATATTTTTTATGAAGAATTCGGGCCTCAATTAATCAATTTGAATTAAGATGGAAAAAGTTAGGTTCTTTGATAAGAAATTTTTAAGCCTAATTCTAAAAAATTCGATAACAACGTTTTTTATCACCTTGACACTAGCGAGTATTAATTGCACAGACAGATCCTATTTCCTCTTTTTTTGGATGCGTTCTTGGATAGTCGCCTGCCTAATTTCCAATTTTTTTACATTTTTTATATTTACAAAAAACAATTACAAATGCAAAAAAGCCTTCAGATCGTGAAGGCTTTTTTATTAAGAAAATTTATTTTTTATTTAGGAAGTGGCGCTCCAACGGCAACATCACATTTGTGGCCTGGCTGTCCGTGCGGAGGATTCATTCCTGGTGCTGTTACTGTTGGATTTGCAGGAGCTACATTTTGCGGTTGCATTTGAGGCTGAACTTGTGGTTGAACTGGCTGTACTGCAGGTTTTTGTCCTGGAGGCGAATTCAATGGTGCTCCAACTGCAATATCACATCTGTGATTTGGCTGACCGTGTGGTGGATTCATGCCAGGAGCTGTTGCTGTTACGGCTTGTTGTGGCTGAACTGGCTGTTGCATTTGTACAGGTTGTTGTGGTGCTTGTTGTTGCGCTTGCATTTCAGGAGCAGGAACTGGTGTTGCATCTGCTGTTGTTTCGACTGGTGTCGCACTTTCTTGTGGTTGTAATTCTTTCTTGCAAGAAACTGCAAAAAGCGAACCTGCTATTAAAAAACCTAATATAGATTTGGAGTTCATTTTGTCTTGTTTAAAATTTAGATTTCAAATATAATGTTTTATGCTAACTATCTATGTTAAAAATAAGCCCTTAACTGAATACTTCCTGTATGAATTGTTTTACTTTCTTCACTTTTCCTTCCTTCATAATTTACATTGACGTCTAAATATTGTGTCAAGTTTTTTTGCACTAATAAACGCCAAGTTAAATTTTGGCCCGCCTGCAAACCTTCAAGCATTTGATAAGCCACAGGTGAAAGCGGGTCGCCAGTGAAATCATTTTGATATAATGAAAACTCGCCATTCATCGTAAATTTTTTCTCTGAATTATAGGTAAATGATGTTCCGAGACGATGCTGTTGCAAAATTTCCAGATCATTAATTTGGTTTCTTTTATCTTGAAATTCATAAAACAGATCCCAGCTAGCATTTCTGGAGAATAAATAAGAAACTTTGGGAGCTAGTTGATATCCTTTCAAAAGGAAATTTTTGGCAGAATAATTCTCTGATAATGTTTCTGATTCAATCGTTTTTCCTGCAAAACCAAAAAGCCAGCTTTTTTGCACCAAATGTGCGTATTGAATTTGGTGCGACTGATTATTACTTTCTTGTGAACCGACGGAAAGCAGATTTTTAGCGCGATTTTTCAAATAAGTATATGTCACCGAATGATCTTGTTTCCCACGATTATAAAACAGGCTATTTCTGATGCTTGAATTTAAACCAAGTAAATCTTTATCGCTTGAAGAAAAAGGATTTAGGTCGAAATTGGCATTTCCACGAAGTATTTTTCTATCAATTAAAAAAGATGTTTGGTTATAGAAATAAGATAAAAATTTCTTGAAACCTTTTTCATTTTGCCATTGATTAGCATTTAAAATAACAGATTGCGAAAACTTATTTTGGTGTGTTTTTTTAAAAATTTGATTAGGAAGAAATATTCTCACATATGTTGCTTGATCCGAAAACTGGGCGACTTCAAATTCTTCCAGCTCTTGAACGCCGTTGTTATTATAATCAATCCAAGTATAAATTCCTTGCCCAGGTTCTACTTTTAAATATGTAAATTCTTGTTGCGGAATTGTTCCTGAAGTCGTCTCATAAGAGGTGGTAACTTGAATTAATTGTCCAAAATAACGGTCGTTATAAAGCAATCGCGAGTTTAAGGAAGGCTCGTTTTTTTGAGTTTCATCTTCATATTTCAAATCTCTATAATTTATAAATAAAGATAAATCGCTTTTATCAGTTTTCAATAATCTAGATTTCAAATAATAAGAATTTGAAGTATTCACTTTTTGAATGAATCCGTCTACCAAACTGTCATTGGAACGTTGCAAATAACCCAATTCTATGTAAACTTTTGTACTATCTCCTCGCCCAGCGAAAACTCCGAATTCGTGAAATTTTTGGCTTAAAGCTGAAAACTGACTCGTTTCTTTGATTCTTTCTTCATTGTCTTCCAAACGAAAAGAACCGCCAACCCAATTTTTCTTAAAGTGATATCTGGCTTGAGTTTGGTTTCTGATAAACGTAGATTCTGAATAATCGCTATCACTTTTCAAGATGCTTCCTGAGTTTTGAACCATCAAATTTTTAAAGCGAAATAATCCATCAACAACGTGTCTTGTTCCTGAAAAACTTTCGGAAAAATCAAGTTTTTCCAATTGGTATTTCACAGAACCTTTTGTCGGAAGATTGAAACTTACGCCAGAAATCAGCAAACTTTGATTTCCTAAAGGATTAGTCAAATTCCAGTCGCGATCAAATTCTATCGTAAACAAACGCTCGATTGTCTTAAATTCCTTTTGCACAAATTGAAAATCTGCAAAAGCGTCAATTTCCCATTTTTTTGAAAGCAGCCTTTGTTTTGCATAAATTTTACCGGCTACACCTTGATTATCATTATCATCTAAAGAAGAAAACAAGTTCAGGTCATTATTACTGATTCCGAATTCAAAATCAATCAAAGTTTTTTCGTTTGGTTTGTATTTTCCTAAAACGGTCGCAATTTGAATTTTTGTAGGTGCCACTAATCGAATTATTGGTTCGTAATTTCCTTTCGGAATCCCGTTTTCAGGAGCTACATATTCATAAATCCTTCCAACCGCCACATTGCTTTTCAAAATATAATTTCCTTGATTATTTCCAACCAAAGTAAATCTTACATTAAAAAGCTCATCTTCCGGATTATTGGAAGCAACAAAAACCTCAACTCCGTTAATTATTTCTTTTTTATACAAAATTTTATTCTCAGAATAACTATCAGCATAAGCTGAAGGTGATGTCATTAATTCTGCATTATCCCCAGCTTCCTTTAAAATCAAAGCCTGTTCTGAAGAAAGATTTTGCTGTAAAGGTTGATTTTTGACATCATTTTCAGAATATAAATAACCACCGATACTCCACGTTTTTTGCTCATGTGTTGCTCCAACATACGTTACAAATCGAGTATAATTTCTATCAGAATATTGATATTCAACATTAATACGCATCTCTGAAGTGATTGGAAAAAGCGACGTAAAGATAATTTCACCTGCATTGTAATCAATCGTATAATCATTGTTTTCACCTCTAGTAAGCAAAATTCCGTTAACAAAAACGCGCTCAGAACCTGAAATCACAAGAATATACAATTCATTATTTGGGCCTTTTAATTTATATGGACCTTGATTCCCTTCTTCTCCGATAAAAGTACTTTTAGCATATTGACCTCTAACTAAAGCTGCTGATGCAAAAATATTTGTTTTGTTTTCTTCTGTTCCAAAAGTAAAATTAGTAGACAAACCTTGTACTTTTTTATTGAAATTCAAAAAGCGGGATTGCCTATTTTCTAAAAATAAATCACCCGCGCGGATACTCCATTTGTCACTAAAAAGTTCTATGAAAATTTGGTCAAATTCATCAAGTTTTTGTGAATAACCACCTTCTTGAAGCGGAATATTACTATCTTGAATAGAAGCACGGAGACTTACTTTGTCGGAAATTTTTCCTGTAATTTGCAAATCTAAATTGGAATTGACAACCGAATTTTGATTATTTCCAACCGTAATTCCTCTTGTAATACTTCCCGAAGTATTTAACCCATCAAATGGCTTGAATGTCTTTATTGGATCTCTGGAAACTTGATATAAACTTCCTTTCCCTGCTTCATTGCTAATAACCCTACTATCGTCATAAATGCTATATTTTTTCGTAAGATATTCAGGATAAGAAAAGTAACGAAGCGTTAGAGAATCTTCGGAGCGAAAATTATTTTGAAAAACCAAGATGCTTTTTTGAAAATCTACCTTATAAAATGTAGTATCAATATCATTTCCAAACTTGTCTTGAAGCTTAAAAAATGACTTGTTGATACTGACGCTGTCGATTTGAATCGTATCTCTTTGAACAGCAATCTTTTTGTTTTTGTACAGCGATTTGATTTCCTGCGCCGAAACGCCAGAAGCAAAGGTGATTACAAACAAAAAGAGCAAATTTTTCAACATAAATACTATAACTCCGAAAGGTCAAAAGTAGTATTTATAAAATTAAAATTTAGGAAAGAAAAAAACGCAACTGAAATCAATCAATCACGTCTTTATTTTAGGGATAAAATTTTTCTAATTCGCTTCTTTAGTAACAATCTGCATCGTTTCACGACTCACTTGTTTCAACAAAACTTCTTTTCCATTTTCTACCAATTTAGAAGCATCTTCATTGAAATGACGAATCGTATAGAGCGAAACATTGTCATTATAAGAAACTTTAAATTTCTTTGAAAGAATATTTTTCAGCTCATTAAAATTTCCGAATTTGTCTTCAATACAAACTGAGAAACTGATGGCAGAATTTTGAATCAAGCTCACTTTCATTTTATATTGGTGAAAAAGTCCGAAGATTTCGCTGATGTTTTCTTCCATGATAAAAGAAAAATCAATTGACGAAAGTGAAATTAATAATTGGTCTCTTTTTACAATAAAACAGGGCAAATGCGGTTCTAAATCAGCACCTTTACTCACACTTGTTCCCGGCAAAGACGGATTCAAAAATGATTTTACAAACAACGGAATTTCCTTCCTTTGCAAAGGTTGCAAAGTTTTTGGATGAATAACTGTCGCTCCATAAAATGCTAATTCGATTGCTTCTCTGTAAGAAATTTGATTCAATAAAGTTGCATTTTCAAAATATCTCGGATCGGCATTCATCACACCCGGAACGTCTTTCCAAATCGTCACGCTTTCCGCATTTAAGCAATAGGCAAAAATCGCAGCTGTGTAATCTGAACCTTCTCTTCCTAAAGTTGTAGTGAAATTATTTTCGTCTGAACCCAAAAATCCTTGGGTAATATTCAAAACTTTGCGCTTTACATTTTTTGAAATCAGCACTTGTGTTTGATCCCAGTCAACGATTGCATCACGATAAGTGTTGTCTGTTTTTATAAAATTTCTGACGTCAAGCCATTCATTTTTTAATTCTCTGCTATTGAAATAATGGCTGATAATTGTCGTAGAAATGATTTCTCCAAAACTTACAATTTGATCATAAACAAAATTATAATTCGGAGATTTATTATTTTTCAGGAAGCTTTCTAAGTCAGAAAACAACGAATTTATTGCTGTAAAAACGGCATTTTTATCATCTTCAAATAAATCTAATAAAATCTGGTTGTGGTATTTCTTGACATCTTGAACAGAAGATTGCAGTTCTGAAGATTTCTCGAAATAGTTTTTTATAACAACTTCTAAAGCATTTGTCGTTTTTCCCATGGCTGAAACCACTAGCAAAACATCCTCATAGCCAACTTGTTGCAAAACATTATAAACATTTTCAATACCATCAGCGTCTTTCACAGAAGCGCCACCAAATTTAAATATCCTCATTATTTTAGATTCAGATTTTAATCCCTTATGGGATTTAGTTTCTTTAAAATTTGAAACTTATATTGTTTTTAAAAAATTATTTATTCCTTCTTCGTCCATGTGAACGACGCGCCAATCTTCAATCACTTTTGCGCCTGATTTTTTATAGAAATCAACTGCTGGCTTGTTCCAATCTAAAACATTCCACTCAATTCGTCGAACATTTTCCTTTTTGCCTTCCTTGATTATTTCTGCGTATAATTTAAAACCAGCTCCAGTGCCCCGTTTATTTTCGGTCACGATCAAATCTTCAAGATGAATTGTTTTTCCTTTCCATGTTGAAAATCTATAATAAAACAAAGCCATTCCGATGATTTCATTCTCAACCTCAGCTACAAATGTAGTGAACAGTGGGTTTTCTCCAAAGCCATCGCGAACCAAATCTTCTGTAGAAACAACCACAGCGTAAGGTTCATTCTCAAAAATAGCCAGCTCTTTTATTAAATTTAAAATAGCTGGCATATCATTTATAGTTCCTTTTCGGATAATCATGTAAAACTATTTTTTCTTTTTCGTAGTTTTTTTTGCGGTCTTCTTTGTAGTTTTTGCTGCTGTATTTACGATCGGCTTTTGCACATAAGCTTTATACAATCCGTCTTTTTCAGCTCTCTTTTTTGCTTTTGCAGCTCTATCTTTTGAATCTGGATGCGAACTCATCATTCTTTCTAAAAAGGAAGCTTCTGCGCCTTCACTCATTTTTGCTAAGATATTGAAAGCAGACTCTACTGCATTCACATCATAGCCATTTCTTTTCATAAATTCATAAGAGAAATCATCAGCTTCAGTTTCTTGCTTTCGGCTGTGTTTGCTATCAACCATCGCATTTCCGATTTTACCCAGTTGGCTATCAGAAAATGTTGCTACTTTATCAGATTGTGAAGCTGCTGCATCAATCAATGCTTCTTTTTTATAAGCCGCTTTAACAGCATCTCTAGAATCATGATTGGCAACGTGACCAATTTCGTGGCCAATAACAGCTAAAAGCTCATTGTCATCCATGATATCCATCAAACCTTGAAAAACACGAACGCTACCGTCAGCAGTCGCGAAAGCATTAACATCTTTAACTTTATAAACTTTGTAGTTTAAAACCAAGCCGTTTTCACTTTTATGCTTTCCAAAAATACGATCTAATCTTATTGCATAAGGATCATTCGCCGCTGCAACAGGATTGTCTTTATCCATTTGAGCGACCGCTTCCTTTGACAAAGCTGCTGCTTCTGCATCGCTAAATGTAAATCCTTTAACACCTTTTTGAACTGCACCGATGGCTTTATCTCCTAAAATTTGAGAATTTACATTTGTCACACCAAAAAATGTAACCAATAAGCCTAATAAAATTGAATTTTTCTTCATTTAGATGGTTTTAAATCTAAAAACAAAGATAAATAACTTTAGATTATATTCTTAACAATTATTCTAAAATAAGGAGAAATTTTATTTTAGAATAATTAAATTTTAAAACGATATTTGCATTTAACTACAACGTTATAGTATGGAAGAAAGAAACAAGACATTAGGCGAGTTCATTATCGAAAAGCAGGAAGATTTTCAATATTCATCTGGGGAACTATCCAGATTGATCAACTCTATTCGTTTGGCAGCCAAAGTAGTAAATTACAAGGTAAACAAAGCTGGTTTAGTCGACATTGTTGGTGCAGTTGGAGAACAAAATATCCAAGGCGAAGATCAGCAAAAGCTAGATGTTTTTGCAAATGATACTTTTATACAGACTTTAATAAATCGTGAAATTGTTTGCGGAATAGCTTCTGAAGAAAATGATGATTTTATAATTATCAAAGGAAAAGACGAATGCCATAATAACAAATATGTAGTTTTAATGGATCCTCTTGATGGCTCTTCAAATATTGATGTAAATGTTTCTGTAGGAACTATTTTTTCAGTTTTCAGAAGAATCACACCAATTGGGACACCAGTAACTATTGATGATTTTTTGCAACCTGGAATTAATCAAGTTGCTGCAGGTTATGTGATTTATGGAACTTCGACAATGTTAGTTTACACAACAGGGCGCGGTGTTAACGGATTTACATTGAATCCCGCAATCGGAACTTTTTATCTTTCACATCCAAATATGCAGTTTCCAAAAGAAGGAAATATCTATTCAATAAACGAAGGAAATTATGTGCATTTCCCGCAAGGCGTAAAAGATTACATCAAATATTGTCAGCTCGAGGAAGAAGACAGGCCTTATACTTCGCGTTATATTGGAAGCTTAGTTTCTGACATTCACAGAAATATGATTAAAGGAGGAATTTATATTTATCCGACAAGCTCAAAAGCACCAAGTGGCAAATTACGGCTTTTATACGAATGCAATCCGATGGCATTTTTAGCAGAACAAGCTGGAGGTAAAGCTTCAGACGGTTTTGGCAGAATCATGGAAATTCAACCGACAGAATTACATCAGCGCGTTCCGTTTTTCTGCGGAAGCTATAATATGGTACAAAAAGCTGAAGAATTTATGGAAAAAGCCAACAAATAAAATTAAAAAAAAGCTCCGAAATTCGGAGCTTTTTTGTTTTTATAAGAGAATAAAATTATTTATTCATGTGTTGCATTTCGAAAAGGAAAGTATCTAAGTCCACTCCCAAAACCAATAAAGACAATGCTTTATCAGTAATATAATGAACGTTTCCTGGCGTAAATCCTAAAGCCAAAGCAAAACGCGTTAAAATCTCTTTTTGTCTTGGTCCTAAAACGTGATCAGCATAAACCATTCTAGATAAATCATACAAACGCTCTAATCTTTGCGTATGCAAATAAGGAGGATTGATTGGATATTTCATCGGGTTTGCAAGGATTTCTGCATATTCTTCAGCAGAAATTTCTAACTGATGTGCAAGCTTATCTAAAAAGTGTCTTTCTTCTTCGCTCAAATGCCCATTTTCCATTGCAACTCTCACGATAGAAGAGAAATGTCCTTTATTTCTATTTTTAAATCCGCTATCAAATAAATCTGAAATTGACATAATTATATATTTTCTGCAAATATAAATCTATTTCTATTTTAACGATACTATTTCGAAGGTTTTCTTTAACATAAATAAACATTGCGAAAATAATTGTAAGTTTGGATTCCTCAAAATCATCAAATATGTCAGAATTCTGGATTTATTTCAACACCGGATTACGCCACGTTTTGGATATCAATGCCTATGATCACGTGCTTTTTCTTATCGCTTTAATCGTTCCTTATGCCTTTAAAGATTGGAAAAGAGTATTAATTTTAGTAACACTTTTTACCGCCGGACATACATTGGCATTATTGCTTTCAGTCTATAAAATCGTTAGCGTTCGTATAGATTTGGTTGAATTTCTTATTCCGATAACTATTTTTGCTACAGCTATTTTTCATCTTTTTACAGCAGGAAAAACAGGCAAAAAAGAAAGCATCAGTTTTGTTTCTTTCGTAACTTTATTCTTCGGAATTATTCATGGCTTAGGATTTTCAAATTATTTCAAAACCATACTTCCAGGGGATGCTTCCGATAAATTGCTGCCTCTTTTGGAATTTGCTTTAGGAATTGAAGCCGCGCAAATGATTGTAGTTTTAATTGTCTTGATATTTTCTTATATCGTTCAAACTATCTTTAGATTTTCAAAACGCGATTGGACTTTGGTCATGTCGGCCTTCGTTGCCGGAGTTGTGATTCCGATGATTATCGAAAGTGAAATCTGGGGAAGATAATCTCCATAATGTTTATGCATCAATATGAAAAAACAACTCTATATCGCGTTTGCAGTCTTGATGTCTTTGACCGTTCAGTCTCAGACAAACAAAAACGACGCTGACAAAAAATATGATAAGTTTGCTTATATTGAAGCTATAAAAACCTATGAAAGGATAGTTGAAAAAGGATACAAATCAGCTGATTTATATCAAAAACTTGGCAATTCTTATTATTTCAATGCCGAACTAGAAAAGGCAAATAAATGGTATGCGAAACTTTTCGCGATGAAAAAGATTGTTGATGCCGAATATTACTTTCGCTATTCACAAACTTTGAAAGCCATTGGAAATTATGCAAAAGCAGATGAAATGTTTGTAGCTTTCAACCAAAAAAATGGTGAAGATTTAAGAGCTAAGAAATTTGCCGAACATAAAGATTACCTTGAAATTATAAAATCAAGTTCCGGCAGATTCAAAGTAGAAAACACCACTTTCAACTCAGAATATTCAGATTATGGAACTGCTATTTTTGAAAACAAATTATTATTTGCTTCTGCAAGAGACACAGGTGGAATTTTCAATAGAAAACACCAGTGGACAAATCAGTCATTTACGCAATTATACGCTTCAGAAATTAAAGATGATGGAACTTTTGGCAAACCTGAAAAATTCAGCAAATCTTTAAATTCAAAGTTTAACGAATCTACTCCGGTTTTTTCGAAAGATGGCAAAACAGTTTACTTTACAAGAAACGATTTTAATAACAGTAAAAGAGGAAAAAGCAAGAAACAAAATACGCTTTTAAAAATTTACAAAGCTATTTTGAAAGACGGAAAATGGACAGAAATCACAGAACTTCCTTTTACTAGCAACAATTACAGCACAGCACATCCAACATTAAGTGCAGACGAAAAAATGCTTTATTTTGCTTCTGATATGCCAGGAACTTTTGGCCAATCTGATTTATTTAAAGTAGAAATTAAAGGCGATGGAACTTTCGGTAAACCTGAAAATTTGGGTAATAAAATCAATACTGAAGGACGAGAAACATTTCCGTATTTAACTGATGAAAATGAACTCTACTTTGCTTCAGACGGACATTTAGGATTGGGTGGTCTAGATATTTTTGTTTCCAAAATTAGAAATAATTCCTTTGGAGAAATCAAAAATATTGGGAGTCCGGTGAATGGGCAAAAAGATGATTTTGCTTTTTATATAAATACGAAAACTAAAAAAGGATTTTTCTCTTCCAATAGAAATCAAGGCAAAGGTTATGATGACATTTACTCGTTTGAAGAAACGACACAACTTGACTGCCAACATTGGCTTGCTGGCACCGTCATTGATTCTGAAACAGGATTGATCATTCCTGAAGCTAAGATAACTTTTTCAGATATTTCCTTTAATTTACTGCACACGACAATTGCCGATAAAGACGGAAAATTTAATTTTGATGTTGACTGCAGCACCATTTATTACATAAAAGCAGAAAGCAACGAATATATTCCAAACGAGAAAAAAATTGAAATTGAAAATATTTCCGGAAAAACAGAATTACAGATACCGTTAGAAAAAACCTTAAAAAAATTAACTATTGGAACTGATCTTGCAAAAACTTTTAATATAAAAACCATTTATTTTGATTTAGACAAATGGAATATTCGTGAGGAAGCAGCTATCGATCTAGCCAAAATTGTTGACGTCATGAAGCAATATCCGAAGATGAAAATTGATGTTCGTTCGCACACAGATAGTCGCCAAACGCACCAATATAATGAAAAACTTTCAGACAATAGAGCAAAATCAACGATAGCTTGGATGATCAAGGAAGGTATTTCAAAAGAAAGAATTTCTGGAAAAGGCTATGGAGAAACACGATTAATTAACAAATGTGCCGATGGCGTAGAATGCTCTGAAGAAGAACATCAGCAAAATAGAAGAAGTGAATTTATTATTACAGAAATATAAAAAAAATCCCTGATAGCAATGTTATCAGGGATTTTGCAGAGAGGATGGGATTCGAACCCACGATACAGTTACCCATATACAAACTTTCCAGGCTTGCTCCTTCAACCACTCGGACACCTCTCTATTTTATTGCGGTTGCAAATAACTGCAAAAAATATGATTAAAGAAAATTATAAGCCAAAATTATGACAGCTCGCCACGCAAAGAAGTTTCAAAAATTGTCTTGAAAACATTTGGCGAAATTTTTTGTCCTAATAAATACATGAGTTTTGTAATTGCTGATTCTGTAGTAATATCTTTTCCTGAAATCACACCGTTTTTCTTCAAAGCAGAACTAGTTTCATATTTTCCCATATCTACACTTCCTGCAGCACATTGAGTTACATTTACGATATAGAGCCCGTTTTTGATGGCTTTTTTCAATACTGAAATAAACCAATCGTCAGTTGGAGCATTTCCTGCACCATAAGTTTCAAGAACTATTCCTTTCAAATTCGGAATATTTATAATCGCCGAAAGCACATTTTCACTGATTCCCGGAAACATTTTTATCACTGCAACATTATCATCCAATTCTTTGTGTACCTTGAATTTTTTGGCTCCTGCTTTTGGCAAAAGTAATTCATTATTTACTTTCAAATGCACTCCAGATTCTGCCAAAGGGGAATAATTTGAAGACACAAAAGCATTAAAATGCTCTGCATTTATTTTGGTAGTTCGATTTCCTCGGTATAATTTATATTCAAAATAAAGACAAACTTCGTTGATAACAGGCTTGTTTTTATTTTGCAAAGAAGCGATTTGAATTGCTGTAATCAAATTTTCTTTTGCATCAGTCCTTAAATCTCCAATTGGCAATTGTGATCCTGTAAAAACTACAGGTTTTGCCAAGTTTTCTAACATAAAACTTAATGCCGAAGCAGAATAAGACATTGTATCTGAGCCATGAAGCACGACAAATCCATCAAAAAAAGTGTAATTTTCTTCTATTAATGAAGCGATTTTCACCCATTTTTCAGGATTCATATTAGAAGAATCAATCGGATTATCAAAGGAAACGGTTTCGATATCACAATCCAATTGTTTCAATTCTGGAATTCGCTGTAAAAGTTTGCTAAAATTAAAAGCTTTCAAGGCACCTGTTTCAAAATCCTTCATCATTCCGATAGTTCCACCGGTATAAATTAAAAGTATTTTGGGCCTAGATTGCATTTTCGTATTTTAATTTATTTACCACAGGATTTGCATACATCGCTAAAAACCCTTGCATCTCAATCGGATTATTTTCGTCAATTCTAATTTCAAGACGTCTTTCAAAAAGCGATTTTTCTTTGTCAGTATACAAGTGGGCATATTTTGTAGTATTGTTCAAAATATCATAAGCAATATAATTTGTCGGCCATAATTTATAGCTTGCCAAAATTGAATCGTCAATTGCCTGTGCCAAAGCTTGAATCTGCTTATTTGAATTGTCAAACTCAGCAGAAATATCATCCAATTCAGTATCTAAAACGTCTCCAACGTGAATGTGGATTCTTTTTTTCTGACCCATAATGCCACTCAAAAGCGTCATGAAATCTTCATTTTTATCTTTAATATAAACTTCATCGTTCGCTTCTGCCATCAATTGCGGCATTTTCAAAGCATCCGTAGGATCATATTCATAAGAAATAGAAACAGGAACAATCTTTAATTTCTTAAAATATTCCATAAGATTTGCGTCATCAGAAGCCATCGAAAGCATTTTCAAAACGCCCGGATGCGTTGCATCGTTTCCGTCTTTTGTTCTTCCTTCACGTTGTGCAATCCAAACAGAACGGTTTTCTCTCAAGATTAATTGCCCAATATATTCTGACATTAATTTTGAGCTTTGCAACAATTCTCTCGGAGACAAACCTCTTTGAACTAAAAAATTTCGGTTTAATTTTGATAAAATATATAGAAAAGTTTTCTTTACTAAATTATCGCCAATTGCAGAAGCGGTCATTACTAATCCATTGTCAAACAAGCAAGTATTCAACAAAGAAGTATCTAAAATAATATCTCTATGGTTTGAAATATATAAGTAAGGAGTATGTTTGTCTAGTTTATCAAAACCCGAAGTTGTCAATCCGTCAGAGCTATTTTCAAGCACTTTCATTACCGCTTGGTAAATAAAATTACATTGAAAATCCCTAATTGAATGTGTTCTTTTCAACTGCTCAATCCACACTTTCTCGTCTAATTCAGGAAAAGTGAAACTCATCATTGCTTTCATCATCGGATGGTCAGCAACCTTACACAAAGCTTCATTTACTTCAACATCGTAAAACGGTCGGATTTTATCAAATTTGGACATTTACTGTATTTTTTTAACAATTCACAAATGAACAAAAATTTTATGAATTTGGGGTGATTTCTTTGTTAAATACCGAAAATAGCTTTAGAATTTTCGGTTGTAATTTTGGCAATTTCTTCTAAAGGCACATTATAGATTGTTGCCAATTTTTCAGCAACTAATTTTGTATAACTGCTTTCATTTCTTTTGCCACGAAATGGAACCGGAGCTAAATAAGGAGAATCTGTTTCTAAGACGATGTTTTTCAAATCAATATCTTTTAAAAACTTGTCGATTTTGCCATTTTTAAAAGTAGCAACACCGCCGATTCCTAATTTTAAGTTATAAGAAATAGCTTGGAGTGCTTGTTCATAATTTCCGGTAAAGCAATGAAAAATACCAAATAAATCACTCCCTTTTTCAGATTCTAAAACTTCAAAAACTTCATCAAAAGCATCGCGACAATGAATGTTTATTGGCAGCCTATATTTTTTTGCTAATTGGATCTGTCTCTTGAAAGCATTTTTTTGTTGTTCTAAAAAAGTTTTATCCCAAAATAAATCAATTCCGATTTCGCCAATTGCATAAAATTTCCTTTTTGCCAATTCAGTTTCTACAAATGCTAATTCTTCTTCATAATTTTCTTTGACATAAGTTGGATGCAAGCCCATCATCAAAAATACATTATTAGGATATTGCTCCTCCATTTCATACATTTTTTCAGTATAAGCAGAATCAATCGACGGAACAAAAATTCGCTGAACGCCAGCTTCAAAAGCACGTTTCATCATTTCGGTTCTGTCTTCTGAAAATTCTTCGCTGTAAATATGCGAATGTGTATCTGTAAAAATTAAATTATCCAAAGTTCAAAGTTTGTTGCAAAAGTAGTGAACAACTAAAAAATTTGCGCAAAAGTCATAAGAAAAAAGATAATGTTACATGATTTATGGCTGCCATTTTTTTTATTGAAGAACTTAATTTAAATTATCTAGCAAATTTTGAGCTTTTTCATATTCTTCAGCATCTTCAGGAATCAATTTCAAATATTTTTTAGTCTCTTCAATTTTTTCTTGTTTCAAATTTGACAAAGCTAAATACCAAATTGCTTTAAATTTATAGATTGAATTTCCTTCTTCGATTGATTTCAAAACCGTTTCTGCTTTTGAATACCTATCCGTTTCGATTAAAGCAATCGCATAAAAATATTTTGTCTCAGGTGCTGTAATTCTAGTTTTTTCAAAAGAAATGACAGCATTTTTATAATCTCTTTTATTGAAAGAATCTTGTGCTTCTTTTAAATCAGTATCTGAATTGCTTCTTTCCATAAAATAAGCATTTTCATGATCATCGAAATCGCCATAAGAAAGATTTGAGTTTTGAGTAAAAAACCAAGCGCAAAAAACTATTGCAACAGAAGCTGCAACTGCAAAATACCAAGGCTTTAAAGAAATTACTTTGGGCTTCAAATTTTTATCGCTAAAATATTTCTGCGAAATTGTACTTAGATTTTGATTAAAATCTGCCGTTTCAGAAGAAAATTTTGCCTCTAAAAAGCGTGTAGTTTGTTTATATAATTCAAATTTTTCTTGAAGTTGTTTGTCATTTTGTAAATTTTCTTCAAATTCTATTTTTTCGCTGGCCGTCATCTCATCATTGAGATAATTTTCAAAACCAATATAGAGCTCTTCGTTCATCGCATTATTTTTTTATAGATTGAAATCTCTGTGATTGTTGAATCAATTCGGTTAATTGCCCAGTACAAAGTGATTTTTTCTTCCTTGCATAAGCATAAGTGACATTGAGTTTTGCAGCAACTTCTTCCATTGTTTTAGTCACGAAACTCGTTTTTAAAAGTTCTTGGCATTTTTCACCTAGCTTTTGAAACATTTCATCAAAAAGTGATTGCTTTTCTTCAAAGATTTCAGTTTCCGCTGCCATTCCTTGCGTAAGTTTATCATTAGATACTTTTTCTTCCTGAATTGTTACCTTTTTATTTGAAGATTTTTTCAATTCATTTAGCCAGCGTCTTTTACAAAGAAGAAAAAAATAAGCATCAAAAGGACAAGTTAACCGAAGTCCGTTTGTTTTGGCTTGTTTATAAATTATGATCAAAACTTCCTGAATAATATCTTGCGCATCGTCATAATCACCGCTATTATTTCGAATGTATTGCTTCACTTTTGGAGCAAAATTTCTATAGATTGATTGAATAACTTCTGAATTATTTTGCAATAATCCGTCGATATATTTCTGGTCTTGATGTATGATAATCTCTTTCATAGACACTTATTTACAGCTAATGTAAACATTTTTCATTTTCATGGGTAACAAATTAATAATTGTGCTGATATAAGTTTAGAAACAAGAATTTTACTAAAAATTAAATCTAGAAATCATGAAAAAAATTAATTCTTTTTACAGCTTCAAGAAGTTTGCAAAACTGACTTTTGTATTCAGTATCTTCTTAATTGGATGCTCTTCTGACGATCCAATGCCTGCTCCGCCAACAAATTGCAATACAGCGAATACTCCTTTTCAGCAATATTTCACCGGAACTTTAGCAACAGATCCGCTTTATAGTGATACCGTAACGATGGATTTGCTGACGCACGAATATACATTTAAGATGAATTCAAATGAAACAATCTGCAGTGTCGGTTATCAAGGAAATGCTAATTTATATGCTAATAACATTCCATATTTGATAGAAATCGTCGATATCTCGACAAATACTGTGATTTATTCTGGAAATCATGTTTTTAATGATGCAACAATTGAATATGTATCGATAACTCCTACTAACATTCTGGCTAACCAAGATTATACAATCAGAAGAACTGTTACAAATTACTTAGGAAACATTGGAAATACTATTGGAAGAATATTGCGATTTAATGGCCAGCCTAATCCTTTTGCAAATCCGAGTATTGCAGGAATGTCAATCACTGCATCAAACTTTTATGGCACTGGCGGACCTGCCACAGACTTTGGAATTCCTTACATAGACATTGCTTTTCAATAAATTTTAAAAATCAGGGGTAACAAAAACAATTTACAGTTGATATAAGAATATAAAACAATTTAAAAATTTAGAAATCATGAAAACAACATTTACAAAAACAGGAATTTTATTTTTAGCTGCGATAGTTTTCGCTAGCTGTTCAAAAAACGATGATAATGATAGAGATACAGCTTATCTGCCAAACGATGCTGCATTTAATGCTCTTAAAGTTGATGCATTAGACAATGTCACGCAACATTTTACTTTAAATGCAAATGCTGGATCTACAACTTTCACAACAGCAAAGGGAGTTCAATTTACTATAAATGGAACCTGCTTAACACTTAATGGAAATCCTGTAACAGGACAAGTTCAGATTGAATATGCTGAAGTTTTTGATGCCGGAAGCATGCTCGTAACTGACAAAACTACCATGGGAAAAATGCCAAATGGCGACATGGCTTTATTGGTTTCTGGTGGAGAATTCTACATCAATGCGACTCAAAACAACCAACAATTGAGCATCACTTGCCCAATGCAATTAGTGATTCCTGTGAGTTTGACTGGCGGTATCGACCCGGCAATGACACTTTGGGACGGAACAATTGATGAAGATGGGAATATCGATTGGGAACAGCAACGTGAAAATCCAAATGGTGCTGGAGGTGTTTTTGGCGAAGGTCAAGGAACCAACGGCGCTTATTATGCTTTCTTAGGCAATTTTGGATGGACAAATGTAGATCGTTTTTATAGTGATCCAAGACCAAAAACTACAATTTTAGCTACAGCTCCAACAGGTTATGATTATGAAAATAGCGCAGTTTATTTAAAATATGACGGTTTAGGAAGCGCCCTCGCTAAATTAGACACTTACAATACTGCAACAAATCAGTTTTCAGAACATTATGGCCAAATTCCAATTGGTTTGGAATGCCACATTATTTTTGTAACTGAAGAAAATGGCCAATGGAGATATGGAATAAAAGCAGTCACAATCGCAGCAAATCAAGTATATTCCTTCACACTTGCAGAAACAACTTTAGGCACTGAAGCACAAGTTATTGCAGCAATTAATGCACTTCCATAAGAACAATTAAATAATAATTAACAAAAAGCGTGGAATTTCCATGCTTTTTGTTAATTTTATTATAAACAAGCTAACTTTATAGATCATGAAAAAATTGATTCCTCTTCTGCTTTTTTTATTTTCTTGTGGCTTATTTTCTCAGACTTCAAAAGATACGATTACCCGAAGAGCAACTATTGGCTTTGATAAAAAAGGAAATTCAGTTTCTTTTAAACCAGAAACGCCACCTTTAATTCAAATCGCCGGAGCGCCAACTGCTAGCTATAGTTATTTTTGGGAATTTGGTGATGGAAGCTACAGCAAAGAAAAAGAACCTAAAAAGGTGTATAAAAAACAAGGCGAATACAAAATAAATCTAGCTGTCACAAATAATTACGACAACGGAAAACCTCCAAAAACGCGTCCAAAAACTGTCGCAATTACAGAAATAACAGATTCAAATACTGATAATATCGCTTCGATTGAAACTTTTGAAGGTTATAAAATTTTCAATAATCGCGAACCTGTTCCCGAAGAAGAAATGGTTGTTGTGGTCAGCTATCAAAACCTTCTAGATTATGTTTCAAATGGCAAGTTGTATCTTTTTTATAACGAAAAAGAATTCAAGAACAAAAACTTCGATCTCTTAGAATACCGCACGCACAATGGAGAAAAAGAGATTGTCAATAAGGCAATCGCTTTCGCGGAAGAAAGTAATGATTCAAAATTGTACACAGCTTCTAATTACAATTCGACAAAACCTTCATTTTTTTTAAATCCTGACGACGAAAATTTAGAGCAAACATTAGCTGAAAGCGAAGCCTTATTTCACAATTTCAATATTTTAGAATTTGACACAATGAATCCGAAGGAAACAAGAAATGTCTTTTTTACTTTCAAAACTACTCCTGAAATGATAAAAGACACCAGCGCCACAGTGAGAATGCGAGGCGTTTATATTCCTGACAGAAATTATAAAACACATAAAAAGAAGACGCTTGAGATGGAAATTGTGACTTCTCATGATCCAAACAAAATGTCAAGCAATGGTCTTTTTATGAATTACAGATTGGTTCGTTTTAAAACCTTGAACTTCAAAATTCGTTTTCAAAATGATGGAGAAGGTCCGGCTAGAACTATTCGTCTAGAAACAGATGTGCCTGAAATGTTTGATAAAAAAACACTCCAAATTGTCGATATGTATCCAAAATGCCCTATTTGTCCAAAAAATGAAATGGTAAATTATAGTTGTTTGGATACAATTGTAAAAAAAGACCAGCTTCATTTTGTCTTTAAAAACATTTATCTTCCAGGAAGCACGCAGAAAAATGTTACTGAAAAAGACAGCACTAAAGGATTTGTAAAATATTCAATGAAATTTGCAGAAGATTTTCATAAGATAAAAACCAAAAGCAGAACGGCAATTATTTTTGACAAAAATGAACCTGTGATTACGAATTATGCCGTTACACGATTTCTTCCAGGAATTTCAATCGGAGCAAAAGCGGGTTATAATTATTTTCCTGACTTAGAAAATTCGAAAAGTTATTTTGTTTCCGCAACTTTGAGTCCGTTTAAATCATATCGGTTTTATTGGCAAGTCGAATTTCAAAACAGCCTGCATTCTTATGACAGCAAAACTTCGATAACTGATGAAATTATTGATAATGCCAATGGATTTCGCCAATTGCAAAGAACAACTTCCCAGTCAGAATTTGAAAGTTACAATGTTGAAATTCCAATTTTGATTCGATACAATATCAATAATTATTTCGGAGTTGGAGCTGGTTTACAAGGAAATCTAAATCTTTCTCAAAAGGAAAAACTAGCTCAAAAAATTGAATATTTTGAAGGTCCGACAGATAATTTTTTAATGAATACAGAAAATAATTCTTCAGAAAATTCAAAATCAGTCACCGATTTTAAAGCAGGATTGCTTTTTGATTTTACAGCGGGTTTCGCCAGAATTGGACCAAGTCTTGGCGCAAGGTATATCATGAATTTTGAGAAAAATTTTAATTATTGGCAACTTTATGGAATTTGGAAGTTTTAGATATGAAGAAAATATTCTTGTTTTTGTTTCTCTTGATTTCCCAAATTTTCTTTGGTCAAAAAAACACAGTTTCACAAGAAAATAAAATTTATGATGCGATTGACACTTTTATTCAAAAACCAAATTCTTCCACATTAAAAAAACTTGAAACAGAAGAGAAAATATTTGCAAAAACATCTAAATCGAAGGAAGATTTTTTGGCATTGGTGATTTTAAACTGCAACAAAGCTTACTATCAAAATCAATTTGGAGAAATACAAGAATCTATTGCTAGTTATGAAAAAGCATGGCAACTGTTTCAAAAAAAGAAACTTTCAAATTATGACATTACTGAATTTTGCCTAAAGCCTTTAGGCAATCTTTATACAATTATTGGTGATCTTGATAATGCGGAAAACACAATAAAGCATTATTTTTATATTGCGAACATTGAAAATAATACAGAACAAAAAACAGCTTCAGTTTTAAATTTATCAAATGTCTACCAAAGTTCTGGTAAAAACCATGAAGCAATTTCATTATTAGAAACCACTTTAAAAGAAGAAAAACTTTCAGAAATTCAAAAAGGAAACCTTCTAAACAATTTAGGCACAAATTATCTTCTTTTAAACAATCTTGAAAGCGCAAAAACAGCTTTAGAATCTTCTATAAAATTTCTAGAGAAGCATTCAAATCAAGAAGTTGCGTTATCGAATTCATATCGAAATTTGGCTTCAATTTACATAGAAGAAAAAAACTTTCATTTAGCAAATTCATCCTTTAAACAAGGAAAAAAATTATTTTTAAAGACAAAAAACAAAGAGCCTAGAAAAGTCGCCAAGCTTTATTATGAAGAAGCTTTGCTAAATTTCAAACAAGAAAAAGTCATTGAAGCTAATAATTCTATTGTAAAGATTTTTGAAATTTTAATCCCAAATTATTCTAACAAAACGCAAATTTTAGATAAAAACTCATTGTATGCAGAAACAGTTTTATTAGATGCTTTAGACTTAAAAGCACTTCTTATTTCAAACAAAAATCCAAAAAAAGCTTTAGAATATTATGAACTTTCATTTCATATAGAAGAATTATTGCAGTCACTTTTAGTGTATGAAAATTCAAAAATAATTAGCCAAATCAGGAACCGAAATCGTACAGAAAAATGTATAGAACTTTGTATTTCAATATATAATCAAGAAAATAATTTTAGTTTTATAGAAAGTGCTTTTCAGTATTCTGAAAAAAATAAAGCTACAGTTTTAAAGCAAATAATATCTTCTCAAAAGATAATTTCTGCCAAAGAAAAAAAAAATTCAAATGATTTGCAATATTTGAATACTGTGATTTTAAGAGAGCAAGAAAAGCAAGAAAGTGCAAATATTTTAAAAATAAATGAAGCGATAAAAAGGCAAAACGAAGTCATGCTTTCACTAAAATCCTTAAAAACAAAATCCTCTTTTTATGAAGAAAATTTAGATTTGAAAATGCTTTTTACAAAGTTAGAAAAAGACAAAGCAACGATGCTTTCTTACTTTCTTGGAAGTAAAAAAATGTATTGTTTTAAAATTGAGGACCACAAAATTACTTTGAAAATTTCTAATCTTGAAAAAACAAAAATCACTGATTTTCTTGTTTATTTTAGAGATTCAAATTCTATTACAAATAACATTTCAGGATATAATTCAACTGCAAATGAACTTTATGATTATCTGGGAATTCCGAAAAAAATAATTAATAAAAACCTAATAATTATTCCTGATGGGATTTTAAGTTTTGTTCCTTTTGAAGCCTTAATTACGAAAAAAACAACAACTTCGAATTTTTCCAAGATGAATTATTTGCTTAACGATTTCAAAATTTCATATGAAAATGCTGCTTCATTTTATTTAGACGAAATGCCTTTGAATTATGATGACTACAAAGTTTTAGGGGTATTTCCGATTTTTGAAAATACACCTTTAGAATTATCTTTTTCTAAAAAGGAATTGGATGTAATTAAAAATAATTTTAAAGGAAAATACTTAGAAAAAAATCAGGCTACGTTTGATAATTTCAAGAAAAATATTTCTCAATTTAATGTTATTCATCTTTCTACACACGCTTCTTCAGGCGACATTTATACACCTGCAAGTATTCGTTTCTTTGATCAGGAAATTTTTTATTCAGAATTATACAGCTTAAATATAAATCCAAATTTAGTAGTTTTAAGTGCTTGCGAAACCGGAATTGGCAAACTTTATGAAGCAGAAGGATCAATGAGCATCGCCAGAGGTTTTCAAGCTGCTGGAGCAAAAAATATCCTTTTTTCATTATGGAAAGTAAATGATTACACGACTTCTGTTTTTATGGAAAAATTCTATAAAAACATAAAAAACAGCGCCAGTTTTTCAGAAGCGAATCATCAAGCAAAGTTAGATTTTTTGAAAGATAAAAAAATTTCTAATGTAAAAAAATCTCCTTATTACTGGAGTTCTATGGTTTATTATGGAAATGTAGAAGAAAAATCAAATCCAAATTACTTCTATTATACTGGTGGATTCATAGGAATTTTAGCCCTGATTTTAATAATAATTGGTTTTCAAAAAAATAAAAAACAGAAGAATCTTTAGTAAAATATTATGCTTTTGGAAATTCAGTTTTAAGTTTAATTAGTTTATTTTTGAAGATATCATAATCAAAACATGGACGAATTTTACGATAATTTAAAATCTAAAGGTTACAAGAAAATCAAACTTAAAATCTCTAAGACCAATCATCTAATCATAAAAGCGAAAATCAACGGCATTGATGGGAATTTCATTTTAGATACTGGTGCTTCTAGCAGTTGCGTAGATTTTAACGACATTCATCATTTTCAATTAACTGCAGAAGATTCGCTCACAAAAGCGGCTGGAGCTGGAGCTGTGGGAATGGACACACAACTTTCTGCCAACAATTTATTGCAATTGGGACGCTGGAAAACGGATGAATTCTCTTTAGTAATTTTTGATTTATCACATGTAAATTTAGCTTTGGAACAATATAAAGCCAAGCGTGTTCACGGAATTATTGGTGCTGATATTTTGATTAAGGGAAATGGAATTATTGATTATGATGGAGAATATTTTTATTTGAGATAATAAAAAAATCCCGTTCAATTGAACGGGATTTTTTTATTATAAGAAGTTTGAACTATAGTTCTAAAGCTTTTTTAGGATTGTTATCCATCAATAATTCTGCTGGATTTTCTAACGCTTCTTTCACTGCAACCAAGAAACCAACTGACTCGCGTCCGTCGATGATTCTGTGATCGTAAGACAAGCAACAATTACTTTTTAATAACTTTCAATGTTTTTACTTCATTATCAGAAATTACTTTTACCAAATAAGTTCCTGCAGATAAACTTGCGACATCTATTGAAGCTTGGTTACTATTTAATGATTTTGTAATAACTTCTTGCCCTATTAAATTGTAAATAGAAACAGCAGTAATTTCTTTATCAAATGAAAAGTTTAATACATCTAAAACTGGGTTTGGATATACTTTTAATTCGTTTATTGCGAAATCTTCATTAGAAAGTGTTGAAGGATAGCATGAAATGTAAGTAAATGTGTTTTTATCTACATTAGTTCCGTCTCCTAGTTGACCAAGAGAATTGCTTCCAGTAACTCTTATAAAGCCATCTGCATTTTTTACCAATACGTGATAACCTCCTGCAGAAATTCCGTTTGAATCTGAAGAAGTGCCAACTTGCGTTGGGATATATGCATCAGTTGTATTTCCCGATGTTCCATTGCCTAACTGCCCAGAATAATTACGTCCCCAACTCCAAAATGAAAGATTGTTTTTGGTGGCAATTGTATAACGATATCCTACTGATACATCTCGCCAATCTGCAGCAGTGCCAACTTGAATAGGTGTTGTTCTAAAAACAGTTGTTCCATCGCCAAGCTGTCCGCTGGAATTTTCACCCATAGTCCAAAGTGTGCCGTCAGTTTTTATAGCTGCGATGTGCCATTGATTTCCAGCTAATTTTAACCAGTTTGTGGCTGTTCCTATTTGTGTTGGAATATTGTTTTGAGATGTAGTTCCGTATAAAGTAAATCTCGATCCCCAAAACCACAACGTTCCATCTGTTTTTATTGCAAGAGAATGTTGTGTTCCTGTTGCTATAGTTTGCCATGTATCAGTACCAATTTGTGTTGGCGTAATTTTATCCACAGTTGTGTTATCGCCCAGCTGCCCATTTTCATTTAACCCCCAAGTCCATAGTGTGCCATCTGTTTTTAAGGCGATTGTATGGCTCCAACCGTCACTTACACTTAACCAATTTGTAGCGGTCCCTATTTGAGTAGGAGTAGTTACAACATATGTTCCAGGTCCATAACCTAGTTTACCGCCAGAATTATAACCCCAACCCCAAAGTGTGCCATCGGCTTTTATACCAAATGAAGATGAATAACCAGCGTGTACCTTAACCCAGTTGTTTGCTGTTCCTATTTGTGTTGGAATGGTTTTGTGTACCTCTGTACCATCGCCTAATTGATATAAATGATTTCTACCCCAAGCCCAAAGTGTTCCGTCATTTTTTATAGCTAAAGAGTGATATTCTCCACCACTGATACTTTGCCAGCATTGTGCAGATATTTGTAATGATATAAATAATAATAAAATAGTAATTGTTCTTTTCATAATTTTTTTTGTAAAGTTATTTATTTTTTATCACGTGCAAATATAGCTCTAGAAATCAAACAATTTCTTACCAATGAATAAACGTGTTTTTTCAGGACATAAACGTGGTGAATTGGAGTAAAATCGTTTTTTTTTTAAGCCACATATAGTTTTATATATTATCAATATCATCAACTCTTCTTTCTAACTTAAAGTGGAATAGCGGATCTCCCTTTCACAAATTATGGTATTGCCTACTTCTGATTATAAAATGATCAAAATAAGCCATATTAATCAAATGTGACTTGTGAGTTCGGAAGAAATTGTGCGGACTTAAACAACAGCTACCGGCTACCTAAAACCAGCTATTTTGTAAATACGCTGTTAGCAGTTGTGCTTTTTTTTATTATAAAATTCGAAAGCTAATTAGATTTTTTTCAATAGATATCCAAATCCTAAATCTTTAAATTTAGGATTTGAATTATTTTTAATTCTTAATTATTTTCCAAGTTTTCACCAAATTATCGGAATATATTTTTACAAAATAATTACCAGTTTGTAAACTTGAAACATCTACTGTACCTTCTTTAGCATCTATAATTTTTACAGCTAATTCTTGACCAAATAAATTGTAAATAGAAGCTGAGGTAATCATCGTTTCCGATGAAAGATTTAAAACATCTTTCACTGGATTTGGGTAAACTAGAAAGTTTGATTGAGTAAAGCTTTCGTTCGACAAAACGCTATAACTAACAGTCATATTAATACACGGATCATTAACAAAATTACATCCAGCACCTGGAACACAAGTATCATGAATGTAATTGCTGAATACTATTGTTCCTCCACCAGCTATAACAGCTTGGTTGAAAACACTTTGGCTTATAGTATAGAAATTGTTGGGTATTGCATCTGAAATACCACAATTTTGAACCGGTACATTGGACTCTATAAATGTAGTACCATTTAATTTTATACCACCAGCATTAGTTGCAACTGGGTTACAACCAAGTATTCCAATTGCTATTTGTACATCAGTATTACTTAGAGCAACTCCAGTAAAAGTTTTTGAATTATTAAAATAGGAAGGAGAACCACTAGTTGACAGAGTACCACCGCCACATTGTTGCCAAGTTAGTGTTTGCGAATAAATATTGGTAACAAAGAATGATAAGAATAATGCTAATAAAAAGTGTAATTTTTTTTTCATAATTTTTTTTTGTAAAGTTATTTATTTTTTTATCACGTGCAAATATAGCTATAGAAATCAAACAATTTCTTACAAATGAACAAACGTAGTGTTTCAGTATATTAACGTGGTGAATTGGAGTAAAATCATTTTTGTTGGGTGCTTTTCTTATTAGGGTTGGGCAGGCACTGGCGGTAAAAATACTGGCTCCATATCAATATATTTGTGTAAATCAAAACATATAACGGCATTGTTTTGCGGGTCATTAATCAGAGTCCTGACGTTTCGCACAGAGTTGAATATAGTATAGATTCCGTAATAATAGGAAATAAAATGAAATACTTTTTAAACTAAAAAATCCCAAATTCTAAAGAGTTTGGGATTTCAAAATTGTGAAAATTTTAATTTATTTATAGCTCTAAAGCTTTTTTAGGATTGTTATCCATCAATAATTCTGCTGGATTTTCTAACGCTTCTTTCACAGCCACCAAGAAACCAACTGACTCACGTCCGTCGATGATTCTGTGGTCATAAGATAAAGCTACGTACATCATTGGGTGAATTTCAACTTTACCATTAACAGCAATTGGACGCTCGATAATGTTATGCATTCCCAAGATTCCAGATTGTGGCGGATTGATAATTGGCGTTGAAAGCATGCTTCCGAAAACACCGCCATTTGTGATTGTGAATGTACCACCTGTCATATCATCAACCGTAATTTGTCCGTCACGTGCTTTGATAGCTAATCTTTTGATTTCAGCTTCAATTCCACGGAAAGTCAAGTTTTCAGCATTTCTAACTACAGGAACCATCAAACCTTTTGGTCCAGAAACTGCGATTGAAACGTCAACGAAATCAAATGCTAGTTTGTGATCTCCGTCCATCATTGAATTTACATCTGGATACAATTGCAATGCTCTTGTCACCGCTTTTGTAAAGAAAGACATATATCCTAAACCGATTCCGTTATGTTTTGCCTTGAACGCATCTTTATATTCATTGCGAAGATTATTGATTGGCGTCATGTTCACTTCGTTAAACGTAGTCAACATTGCTGTTTCGTTTTTAGCAGCAACTAAACGTTCGGCCACTTTTCTACGAAGCATTGACAATTTTGTTCTTTCTGATCCACGGTTTCCTCCTGTTGGAGTTCCCATTGACGGAACAGCATTTACAGCATCGTCTTTTGTGATTCTTCCACCTTTCCCAGTTCCTGAAACTGATGAAGCATCCATATTTTTTTCGTCCAAAATTTTTCTTGCCGCTGGCGAAGGAGTTCCTGAAGCATAGCTTTTTTCAGCTGCTGGAGCTGGTTTAGCGCTGCTCGATTCGGCTGCGCCTCGGGTTGCTTCTTCTTTTTTAGGCTCTTCTTTCTTAGCTTCCGCTTTTGGAGCTTCTTCTTTTTTCTCTTCTTTTACCGGAGCATCACCTGAAGGTTTTCCGTCAGTATCAATATGGCAAACCACTTGACCAACAGCCACAGCATCACCTTCTTCAGCTTTAAGCGTAATGATTCCGCTAGCTTCTGCAGGTAATTCTAAAGTTGCTTTGTCTGAATCTACTTCAGCAATCGCTTGATCTTTTTCTACGTAATCTCCGTCTTTTACTAACCAAGTTGCGATTTCAACTTCGGTGATTGATTCCCCTGGAGAAGGAACTTTCATTTCTAAAATCATCTTTTATAATTTTATTGGTGTTATAATTAATGTAATAAATTTTCAACGGATATGTCTTCATCGATTTCTTCCCAATGAATACCTTCTCCTTTTCCAATAAATCGCCATTTTTTCAATTGTTCGTCGGTGGCTTTTCTTAATCTCGGAAACCATTCTAACGGAATAGACAATTCTCTTCCATCTTCTAAAAAAATAATCATTTTAGAATCTGCAAACTCAATGTTTACTGCATTGTTTGATTTGCTAATTACTGAAAAACTCATCCCATTTTTGTATTAAAAGTCCTTGATTTAGTTCTACTAAATTACGAATTTGTTTTAATTCGCTTGCACTAAATCCAGACGACTTGACTAATTCTATATTCTCTAAATTAAATTTAGCTGTTTTTCCAGCTTTTTCAATATGAATGTGTCTTGGCAAATGCTCATTGCTATAAAAGAAAAAACGAAACCGCTTTCATTTAAAACTGTTGGCACTTAACTAAATAAATTTTTATCAAAAACCATCGCAATTGCTGCTGCGTGACGTTTTTTAGAACGCGCGTAACTTCCTGCTGCAGGTGCGCTGTAAGCTTTTAATGAAGCGACTCTTAATTTAACCAAATCAAAATTCATCAACATATAGCTGTAAGCTCCCATGTTTTTTGGCTCTTCTTGTGCCCAAACATAATCGTCTGCATTTGGATATTTCTCGATAATTGCTTTCAATTGTTCCACTGGCAATGGAAAAAGTTGCTCGATTCTCACGAATGCTACGTCTTTTCTTCCGTTTGCTTCTCTTTCTGCTACTAAATCATAATAGAATTTACCAGTACAGAATACCAATGTTTTCACGTCTTTCGCTTCCACATTTGGATCATCCAAAACTTCTTGGAAACCTCCATTTGCAAACTCATCTACCGTAGAAACCACAGATGGATGACGCAATAAACTCTTTGGTGTAAACACAATCAAAGGTTTTCTGAACGTAGTTTTCATCTGTCTTCTCAACAAGTGGAAGAAGTTTGCTGGGGTTGTACAGTCTGCCACAAACATATTGTGGTTTGCACAAAGCTGTAAATATCTTTCCATTCTTGCTGAAGAGTGTTCTGCTCCTTGGCCTTCATAACCGTGTGGCAATAACATTACCAAACCGTTTTGATTGTTCCATTTGTCTTCTGCTGCAGAAATATATTGGTCTAACATGATTTGGGCTCCGTTAGAGAAATCTCCAAATTGCGCTTCCCATATTGTCAATGTTTTTGGGCTAGCCAAAGCATATCCGTAGTCAAAACCAACAACTCCATATTCAGATAAAAGCGAATTGAAGATATTGAATTTTCCTTTTTGGTTGTTCAATTGTTGCAAAAGGATTACTTCTTCTTCAGAATCTTCTACTTTAACAACTGCGTGACGGTGCGAGAATGTTCCTCTTTCCACGTCTTGACCAGAAATACGAACGTCATAACCTTCAGTCATCAATGAACCATAAGCCAATAATTCAGCCATTGCCCAGTCTAACTTATCGGTTTCAAAGAACATATTTTTTCTGTCGTTGATCAGCTTTTGGATTTTACTGATGAACTTTTTATCGCTTGGCAATGTTGTAATTGTTGTTGCGATATCAGTCAAAATATCTTTCGAGAAAGTCGTGTTTACTTTTTGAAGCATTTCTGTTTCATCAGCTTGAGTATATCCGCCCCATTCGTTTTGCATAAACGGAGTGATGATTGTCAAGTCTTTTTTACGAGAAGCTTCTAGATTTTCATCCAAAACTCCTTTGTATTCTTTCTCTAATTTGCCTACATATTTATCGTCGATAATTCCATCAGCAATTAATTTCGCTGCATACAAATCTCTTGGATTTTCATGTTTAGCAATCAGTTTGTATAATTTTGGCTGCGTAAAACGTGGTTCATCACCTTCGTTGTGGCCATATTTTCTGTATCCTAATAAGTCGATGAAAACATCGCTTCCGAATTGCATTCTGTAGTCTAAAGCAAACAGCATCGCGTGAACAACAGCTTCCGCATCATCTGCATTTACGTGTAAAACCGGTGAATTTGTGACTTTTGCAACGTCTGTACAATACGTAGAAGAACGTGCATCTAAATAATTTGTCGTAAATCCAACTTGGTTATTGATCACAATGTGGATTGTTCCGCCAGTTTTGTATCCGTCCAAATGTGCCATCTGAACAATTTCATAAACGATTCCTTGTCCAGCAATTGCCGCGTCACCGTGAAGTGCGATTGGCAATACTTTTGAAAAATCATCCGGGAAATGACGGTCTTGTTTTGCTCTCGCGATTCCTTCAATTACAGCTCCAACAGTCTCTAAGTGAGAAGGATTTGGCGCCAAATTGATATTGATATTTTTTCCAGATTTTGTCTTTTTGTCAGCAGTTAAGCCCAAGTGGTATTTTACGTCACCATCAAAAAGCGCATCGTCATCATAATCTTTTCCGTCAAATTCAGAGAAAATGTCTTGTGTGTTTTTTCCGAAGATATTTGCCAAAACGTTCAAACGACCACGGTGAGCCATTCCCATTACAAATTGCTCCACTCCTTTTTCAGCTGCAGCTTCGATCAAAGCATCAAGTGCTGGAATCAAAGTTTCGCCTCCTTCAAGAGAGAAACGTTTTTGACCTACATATTTTGTATGAAGAAAGTTCTCGAAAGAAACCGCTTCGTTCAATTTATTTAGGATGTTTTTCTTTTCTTCCGCAGAAAATTTCGGCTGGTTATCGTTGTAGCCAATTTTGTCCTGAATCCATTGTCTTACCTCTGGATTTCTGATGTACATGTATTCAACACCAATATGCTCACGGTAGATTTTATCTAAGTGCCCAAGGATTTCTGTCAGCGTGCAAGGTGCAATTTTGATTGCTTTTGCAGCATCAAAAACGGTATTCAAATCTGCATTTGAAAGTCCGAAATTTTCAAGATCCAAGTTGGGTGTAAAGATTCTACGCTCACGAACCGGATTTGTTTTGGTAAACAAGTGTCCTTGCGCTCGGTAAGCTTCAATCAGCTTTAAGACATTAAATTCTTTTTGTAATTTCTCAGAAATTTGGCTTACGTCCACAGAATTTGAAGATGCGTAATTGGCCAATTGTTGTGCAGGTGCCTGATATTCCTCGTTATATGTTTCCATCCCGAAGTCAAAACCTTGGAAAAAACTTCTCCAACTTGGTTCTACGCTATCCGGATTTTCAAGATATTGATCGTATAATTGAGCAAAAAATTCAGTATGTGCCGCGTTTAAAAAGGAAAACCTATCCATAATATAATTGAATGTCCTAATATGTTAGAAATATTTTTGCAAAAGTACGACAATTAGAACAATCTAATAATTTTTTCATACTTTTATGTATTAAACTTAACTTAAATTTAGGGTATGAAAGTAAGCATTTTAAACCATATCACAAAAATCGTTTTCGTAATGAGTTTATTTGTTTTTTCTGAAAATGCAAAAGCGCAAGAAATGGAATACACTGATTTTTGGAGCAGAGTTCATTTTGGAGGAGGTTTGGGCATTGGTTTTGGTTCCAATTATACGAATATTGCGTTGGCTCCGAGTGCGATTTATGATTTCAACCAATATATTTCTGCCGGAATCGCTTTGCAGGGAAGTTATGTTCGAGATAAAAATTTCTATGAATCCTATATGTACGGACCGAGTTTAATCGTTCTTGGAAATCCAATTCCGCAAATTCAGCTTTCTGCGGAGCTGGAACAACTTCGAGTAAACCTAGAATATGACGACGATTTAGATTTACCAAATGATAATTTCTGGAACACGGCTTTGTTTTTAGGAGCTGGCTATCGAACTAATAATGTGACAATTGGCGTGAGGTATAATGTTTTACACGACAGTGATAAAAATGTTTATAGTGATGCTTTTATGCCTTTTGTTAGGGTTTATTTTTAAAACTTATTTCGAAACCAAACCTTCTGCCATTCTCTTTTTAAAATCAAAAAAGCAACATCTTCAGATAAATTTACCAAATCAGAACCGTCTAACTTTTTGATTTCGTTTTCTGAAACGTCAATAATATAAAGCAGGTTCAAATATTCAGCAAACTTAAATTGAATCAATCTAAAGATTTTTTCGTGCAATTGGATTTTCAATTCTTCAGGCAAAGTGCTCATCGGAAAATCAATCGGTTCATTGGCCAAATTAAAATCTTTATTGATTTGCTCAATCAGTTTTAGATATAAATTTCCTTTTCAGCTTCTGAAAGTAAATTGTCAGTATTTATTGGAGCTACAAACATTTAAGATTTTTGATTTAAGATTTCGGCGGTGACTTTATAACTTTTGACTTTACAACCTTAGACTATCAAACCTTTCGGCTCATTAAATTTTCTCCAAAGATTCTCAAGATTGTCTTTTTGTCTTCTTCAATTTTCATTTTATCCAAAGTTTCAAAAGCCTTTAAAGTATATTCTTTGATTGCAGTTTGTGTAGCTTCTGAAGCACCTGTTTCATTAAAAATTTCTTTAATAGAATTTATTTTCTCTGTATTATCGCTTGGTTGAATTGAAAATAAATTCATCAATTGTTCCGCATTTTCTTTGGTAGAAAACTCCATAGCTTTTAAATACAAATACGTTTTTTTATTTTCAATGATATCACCGCCAACTTGTTTTCCGAAAGTTTCCGGATTTCCAAAAGCGTCTAAATAATCGTCTTGCAACTGAAAAGCAATTCCGAGATTTAACCCAAAATCATAAATCGCATTGCAATTTTCTTCATTGGTTCCGGCAATTATCGCCCCCATTTTCATTGCCGCCGCAACTAAAACTGCCGTTTTATATTCAATCATTTTTAAATATTCCGGAATCGTAACATCATCGCGATTTTCAAAATCAACATCCCATTGTTGGCCTTCGCAAACTTCAAGAGCCGTTTTGCTGAATAATTTTGCAAGCGATTGGAATATTTTTGGTTCGTATTTTTCAAAATATTGATACGCCAAAATCAGCATTGCATCGCCCGAAAGAATTCCGGTATTCAGGTTCCATTTTTCGTGGACGGTTTCTTTTCCTCTTCGCAATGGCGCGTCGTCCATAATATCATCGTGAACTAACGAAAAATTGTGAAAAACCTCAACCGCCAAAGCCGCAGGAAGTGCTTCATTATAATTAGTATCAAAAATTTCAGCAGTCATCAACGTCAAAATCGGACGAATTCTTTTTCCTCCTAAAGACAAAATATAATGAATTGGTTCGTAAAGACTTTTTGGTTCTCGAGAAATTTTCTGGCTTTCTAAATAATTCAAAAAATTCTCTTGGTAGTCGCTGATGGAATGCATAAAAATAATTTTGCGCTAATTTACAGTATTAGTCTTGTAAACCAAATATGATTTTGAGGATAATTCAAGCGAAAACGGTTTTTGTTAAAAAATCGTTAAAAATAAATTTGACATTTTTGTCTAACAAATTTGTACATACCTTTGCCTTGACAAAATTGTTAAATAATTTAGTTAAACAAAAATGGCAACAACTAAAAAAGACGATGCAACTGAAGAGCTAATTAAAAATACTGCCAAAAGATTATTTTTTGGAGAAGGAAAATTTAATGCAACCACTCAAGAAATTGCTGATGCTGCGGGAGTAAACAGAACTTTGATCAATTATTATTTTAGATCTAGGGATAAGTTGTTTGAACTAGTTTTTAAAGATGCGCAAGAAAGAGAGCAGGAAAGAACAGAATCTATCATGTTTTCAGAACTTCCTTTTAAGGCAAAAATCGCTGAATTCATTGATGATACTTTTGAAATGGCAAAAGAATATCCTTACATGGAAATGTACTTGGTGACGCAATTTAACCAAGGCTGTTATTTTAAAGATGAGGAAGGAATGGACAGAATGCTGAAAAAATTCTACGAAGAATTTGAAGTGGCAATGGAAGAAGGGCTAATCAGAAAAACAGATCCGATTCAATTTATTCTTAACATGGTTTCGATGACCTCTTTCCCAATTGCGATGCGTCCGCTTTTTCAAAAAACGATGCATTTAAGTGATGAAGAATATGAAAAAATCCTGTCTGACAGAAAAGAAATCATCATGGACACCTTATTTATCAAGTAAAATCAATCCTAATTAATTATAAATTCTAACAAATGAAAACCATAAGTAGCTTAACAAAGCTTAAAGCAATCGCTTTCATTTTTATAGCATCGCTTTTCTTTTCAGAAGGTGTTTTGGCTCAAGGCCAGACATTGACACTGAAAGATGCAATAAACTATGCATTGCAGAATAAGGCAGATGCAAAGAAAGCCAAACTTGACGTTGAAAACAGCAATTATAAAATTCAAGAAGTTCGCTCAAGAGCTTTGCCACAGATTTCTGCCAACGGAAATATGACTTACAATCCAATATTGCAATTAAATGCCTTACCAGGAGATATTTTTGGCGCGCCGGGAACAACAGTTTTAGCACCATTGGGTCAAAAATGGACAGCCGGAGCAGGTGTTTCTTTAACGCAAACAATTTTTGATCAGGCAGTTTTTACAGGATTAAAAGCGGCAAAAACGACAAGAGAATTCTATCAACTAAACCAACAATTAACTGAAGAACAAGTAATTGAAAATGTAGCAAATGCTTATTATCAAGTATTTGTTCAAAGAGAAAAATTAGCAGTTGTAGACAGCAATTATGTAAACACTTCAAAAGTTAAAGACATTATCAAAGGACAATTTGATAATGGACTAGCAAAGAAAATCGATTTAGATCGTATGACCGTGAATTTGTATAATATAAACACGCAACGTCAGCAATTGATCAACGCGGTTCAATTACAAGAAAATGCGCTAAAATTTTATATTGGAATGCCAATCGAAACGCAGATAACCGTTCCTCAAGAAGAATTTCAAGTAACTCCACAAGCACTTTCTGAAGCTCCAAACACAGCAAACAGAACAGAATATTTAGCACTTGAAAAACAAGAACAACTTTTGAATTACCAGAAGAAATCAGTTATTGCAGAATATTACCCAACGCTTTCTATCTCTGGAAGTTATAACTATCTAGGCCAAGGTCCGGAAATGCCACTTTTTGCAAAACCTGCTGACGGAGTTTATTGGACAGATTATTCTGCCATCGGGTTGAATTTGAACATTCCAATCTTTACCGGTTTTGGAACAAGAGCCAGAGTTCGCCAAGCGGATGTTGAAATCAGAAAGATAAAGGAAGATCTCATCGACACAAAACTTTCTCTTGATTTGGCTTATGAAAATGCTAGAACTCAAATCAACAACAGCTTGATTACGATAAAAAATCAAGGCGAAAATGTGCAATTGGCACAAGAAGTTTTAGACAATACAAAAAACAATTATTATAACGGATTGGCGCCATTGACCGATTTGTTAGATGCTGAAAACTCTCATGTTGAAGCACAAAATAATTATACTTCTGCACTTTTAGATTATAAATTGGCAGAAATCCAGTTAATCAAAGCAAAAGGAGAATTAAGAACACTTACAAACTAATCATACAATGAAAAAACTACTTTATATAGTAATAGGAATCGCGGTCATCGGATTGATTGCTTTTATTTTAATGAATAATAAGAAAGAAAACGAAGAAAAAACAGCAATTGTTGCTGAGAAAAATGCTACGGTTTCTGTAAAAATTGATACGGTTAAAACACAAGATGTTTCGCTAGATTTCGTATCAAACGGTAATTTTCAACCAATACAAGAATTAAAATTTTCTGCTGAAAAATCAGGAAAAGTAATCAAAGTTCTTGCAAAAGAAGGTGATTATGTAAAAGTAGGCCAAGTGCTTGCCATCGTGAGAAGCGACGTTGTGAATGTGGAAGCTTCAAATGCAAATGCATCTTACCAAAATGCAGTTACAGATTACAACAGATATGAAAATGCTTATAAAACTGGCGGTGTAACAAAACAACAATTAGACCAAGCAAGATTGGCAATGGTAAATGCTAAAACGCAACTAACACAAGCAAATATCAATGTTGGCGACACAAGAATTAAAGCGCCGATCAGCGGTTTTATCAATAAAAAATACATTGAGCCAGGTTCTATTTTAGCAGGAATGCCGGCAACAGAATTGTTTGATATCGTAAATGTTTCTAAACTAAAATTAAACGTTACGGTTAACGAAAGCCAAGTAGCAAGCTTGAAAGTAGGCGATGTTACAAAAATCAAAGCCAGCGTTTATCCTGATAAAGATTTCTCAGGGAAAATTACATTTATCGCTTCTAAAGCGGATGAAAGCTTGAACTTTCCGGTGGAAATTGAAATTGCAAACAATGCTTCAAACGACCTAAAAGCAGGCATGTATGGAACCGCTGAATTCGCTTCAAAACAACAAAAAAGTTCGCTTAAGATTGTTCCAAGAAATGCTTTCGTAGGAAGTGTAAGCAGCAATCAAATTTTCATCGTAGAAAACGGAACTGCAAGATTGAAAAAAGTAACTGCAGGAAGAATTATCGGCGACAAAGTGGAAATCTTAGAAGGATTATCTGACGGACAACAAGTAATTGTGACTGGACAAATCAATTTGCAGGACGGAAGCAAAGTGGAAATTATTAAATAAAGTTGCTTAGTCGCAGAGGTACAAAGTCGCAAAGTTGCTCATTTTAACTTAGCCACTTTGAAACTTAGCCACTTTGAAACTTCAAAAAAACAAAATATGAAATTAGCAGAAATATCCATAAAACGTCCTTCGCTGGTAATTGTATTGTTTACAATTCTGACTCTTGGCGGACTGTTCAGTTATAGCAATTTGGGCTACGAATTGATTCCGAAATTCGAAACAAACGTAATTACCATTGCCACAACTTATCCTGGTGCTTCGCCGAGTGAGGTGGAAAACACGGTAACCAAGAAAATTGAAGATGCGATTGCTTCGTTAGAAAATATTAAAAAAATAGACTCGAAATCTTACGAAAGTTTGTCGACCGTTTCCATTACATTGACTTCGACAGCCGATGTTAATATTTCGATGAACGATGCACAGCGTAAAATAAACGCTATCATCAGTGATTTGCCAGATGACGCCGAAACACCTTCATTGACTAAATTCTCCTTGAGCGATTTGCCGATTATGACGATTGGTGCCAACGGAAAAATGGATGAAGTTCAGTTTTATGACTTGATCGACAAAAAACTGGCTCCTATTCTTTCGCGAGTGCAAGGTGTGGCGCAAGTAAATATTATTGGTGGTGAAGAAAGAGAAATTCAGGTAAATCTTGACGCCGTGAAAATGCAAGGCTACAACCTTTCTATTCCTGATGTGCAACAAAATATTTTGACTTCAAATCTTGACTTCCCAACGGGAAATATCCAAACACGTGATCAAAAAATATTGATTCGTTTAGCCGGAAAATATAAAAATGTAAACGAATTAAGAAACTTAATTGTTTCTTCAAAAAACGGAATTCAAGTACGCTTAGGCGATATTGCCGATGTTCAGGATACGCAAAAAATTACAGAAAAAGTAGCTCGTGTTGATCAAAAAAGCGCGATTATTTTGCAAGTAATCAAGCAATCTGATGCAAATGCAGTGGCGGTAAGTGAAGAGTTGGTAAAAACAATTGCTAAGCTTGAAACCGATTATAAAGCAAACGGATTAAAACTTGAAATCGCAAAAGATAGTACGATTTTCACATTAGAAGCTGCAGATTCTGTGGTACACGATTTGCTTATCGCAGTAGTTTTGGTTGCCTTTGTAATGTTGTTTTTCTTGCACAGTATTAGAAACTCGCTAATTGTAATGGTTTCTATTCCAGCATCTTTGATTGCCACTTTTATCGGGATTTATTTATTAGGATATACCTTGAACTTAATGAGTTTGTTAGGATTATCACTTGTTGTAGGTATTCTTGTGGACGATGCGATTGTGGTTCTTGAAAATATTTACAGGCATATGGAAATGGGTAAAAACCGTGTTCGTGCCGCCTATGATGGAACAGCTGAAATCGGCGGAACCGTAGTTTCGATCACCTTAGTAATCGTAGTAGTATTTTTACCAATCGCGATGAGTACAGGTTTAGTTTCTAACATTATTACGCAATTTTGTGTGACGGTAATCATCTCAACATTATTGTCTTTGGTCGCTTCATTCACGATCATTCCTTGGCTTTCTTCTCGTTATGGAAAATTAGAGCACATCACTGGAAAAAACCTTTTCGGAAGAATCATCCTTGGTTTTGAAAGTTACCTTACTCGTTTCATCAACTGGGTTTCTAATTTATTGACTTGGTGTTTAGACCATTATATCAAAACTATTCTAGTCGTTTTAGTATTGTTTTTTGGATCGACAATCGGATTAATGGGCGGCGGATTTATTGGTGGAGAATTCTTCGCAGCATCTGATAGTGGTGAGTTCTTGGTTCAGATAGAAATGCCAAAAGATGCCTCTTTAGAACAAACCAACTTTATGACGCAAAAAGCAGAGGATTTCTTAAGAAAAGAAGAATTTGTTCACAGCCAGATTACTACGGTTGGCCAAACCAGTGAAGGTCTTGGTGCTTCTCAAGCTACGGCTTACAAGTCTGAGATTGACGTTAAAATGGTGGAGTTAGACAAACGTAATGAACCTGCAAATGTCTACGCCGCAAAAACAAAGCGCAAGCTCGAAAAAATATTAGTTGGAGCCAAAGTTAAAACAGTTCCGGTCGGTATTTTAGGAACTGCGGAAGATGCAACTTTAGGGCTTATTGTTACTGGTCCAAATGTGGAAAGCGCTATGAAATTTGCGATAGCAGCTGAAAAAGAATTGCGCACGATTCCTGGAGCTACAGAGATTGAATTGTCTGTAGAAGATGGAAATCCTGAAGTAAACGTAAAAGTGGATCGTGATAAAATGGCAGCTCTTGGCTTGAGCCTCCAAACTGTCGGTATGACAATGCAAACTGCTTTCAGCGGTAATACTGACGGAAGATTTAGAGCCGGAGAATATGAATATGATATCAACATTAAATACAATGCTTTTGACAGAAAAAGCATTACCGATGTAAGCAATTTGATTTTTATCAATACTGCTGGCCAACAAATAAAACTAAATCAATTCGCAACTGTAACTGAAGGTTCTGGCCCAAGTGAATTAGAAAGAAGAGATAAATCGGCCTCGGTAACTGTAAAAGGTCAAAATGTAGGTGTCGCTTCTGGAACAATTGTAACGGAATGGGAGAAAAAAATCAAATTGTTAAAAAAACCTACAGGCGTAAATTATATCTGGGGCGGTGACCAAGAAAACCAAAGTGAAGGTTTTGGAACATTGGGAGTTGCTTTATTAGCCGCGATTATCTTAGTTTATCTTGTAATGGTGTCTTTATATGACAGCTTTATTCACCCATTCGTAGTATTGTTTGCGATTCCGCTTTCGTTTATCGGAGCGATGCTGGCCTTGGCTTTGACCAATAATACCTTAAACATCTTTACCATTTTGGGCATCATCATGCTTATAGGTCTGGTTTGTAAAAACGCGATCATGCTTGTGGATTATACGAACCAAAGACGTAAAGCTGGTGAATCTGTGAGAACAGCATTGATCCAAGCGAATCACGCAAGGCTTCGTCCGATTTTGATGACAACAATTGCGATGGTTTTCGGTATGTTTCCAATTGCATTGGCTTCTGGAGCTGGTGCTGAATGGAAAAACGGTTTGGCGTGGGTGATTATAGGTGGATTAATTTCATCATTATTCTTGACGTTGATCGTGGTACCAGTAATTTATGAAATCATGGAGAAAATTGTAAGCCGATTATCCAAAGGAGAAAAAACAGATTATGAAGCCGAAATGGTAGCTGATTATGAGCATAGAGAATTAAGCGAAGATGGTTTTAATCCAAAGCATAATTAATATAGAATTTAGTTTAATAAAAAATCCCGATTGATTCATTTCAATCGGGATTTTTAAATTTGTATACATTATATGTTACTTAAAATTAGAGAATCTATCCCAAAAAAATGCTGTTACCCTCCCTAAAGCTCGGCCTAGTTAACTTTTTCCTCAGATACCCCACCTCTTTAGCCCCCTTAACAGAGCCAAAAACATCATCAGCCCAGCTTTTAAGTAAAGTAATTCTGCAAAAAGATAGTGTTGCCGAGCAAAAACCATACTCCATCAAGCAAAAAAGCAGCATAACTAATTTTTTTGCTTTGCGGTCGCAACTATGAGGCAGTAATGACACAAAAAAGAAGCAAACAAAAAAAATCCATTAGCTCTCACTAATGGATTTTTCTTTTTTGAATTAAATCAAAAATTAGTTTCTGTTGGCAACAGCATCTTGTTTCCAGTTTTTAACTTCGGCAACTCTGCTGTCAGAATAATCTACTTCGCTTAAAATACTATCAGTCCAAAAAAACCATTTACCAGTTTTTTCACCGTTTGTATATTCACCAATTGATTTTTTATTACCAGTCTCATCATAAGAGATCCATTTGCCATGAACTTTGCCGTCTTTGTAAAAACCTTCTTGGCTAACTTTTCCGTTTTCGTGAAAATAAGTAGCTTTTACAGTATTGTCAACAATTTCATATTTATGATCAGCTTGCTGTGCAAATGTAACTCCAGATACTAGCATTAACCCGATTAACATGTACTTTTTCATAGTCGTAGTATTTTTAAAGTTTGAATTCTTTATCAAATATAAAAATAAGTTTACATTAAAAAAACTTTTACATAACAATTTCATAACATTAGATAAAAACTTAACATTGGAAATTAGAATTATGATTTTAACAAATTCATTTAATCCATTAATAAAGCCGATTGGCGCAGGTTTTAAACTGAAGTGATTTAAAGCAAAAATAAAAGTCACTTTAAAGCCAGTTTATTTCTTTTTTAGTAATTCCGCGAGAGTACATTAAAAATCTATAGTTTAAAATTCAAGTTTATAATCCATAATTGACAATTATCACTAAATTTGCCATCTAAAATTTTGATAATGTATAGAAGTCATAATTGTGGAGAATTAAACGCTTCACATATTAATACCGAAGTTACTCTTGCGGGTTGGGTTCAGAAATCACGCGACAAAGGATTTATGAACTGGGTTGATTTGCGCGACCGTTATGGAATCACGCAATTGATTTTTGACGAAAGTCGTACTGATAAAACCGTATTTGAATTAGCAAAAACCCTTGGAAGAGAATTTGTAATTCAAGTAAAAGGAACCGTAATTGAGCGCGAAGCTAAAAACAAAAATATTTCTACCGGAGATATTGAGATTTTAGTAACTGAAATGACTGTTTTAAACGCAGCATTGACGCCTCCATTTACAATCGAAGATGAAACTGACGGTGGCGAAGATATCAGAATGAAATACCGCTACTTGGATATCCGAAGAAATCCGGTAAAAAACTCACTTCTTTTCCGTCATAAAGTGGCGATGGAAGTTCGTAAATATTTATCAGATTTGGATTTCTGTGAAGTGGAAACACCTTATTTGATCAAGTCAACTCCAGAAGGCGCAAGAGATTTCGTAGTTCCATCAAGAATGAACGAAGGTCAATTTTATGCACTTCCTCAATCGCCACAAACTTTTAAGCAATTGTTGATGGTGGGTGGAATGGACAAATATTTCCAAATCGTGAAATGTTTCCGTGACGAAGATTTGAGAGCTGACAGACAACCAGAATTTACACAAATCGATTGCGAAATGGCTTTCGTAGAGCAGGAAGACATCCTGAATGTTTTTGAAGGCTTGACACGTCATTTGCTTTCTACAATAAAAGGTATCGAAGTAGAAAAATTCCCAAGAATTACCTACGATTATGCCATGAAAACCTACGGAAACGACAAACCAGACATTCGTTTCGGAATGGAATTCGGCGAGTTGAACGAAGTGGCTCAACACAAAGATTTCCCAGTTTTCAATGCCGCAGAATTGGTTGTTGGAATCGCAGCGCCCGGTTGCGCAACTTACACAAGAAAAGAAATTGACAATTTAATTGATTGGGTGAAACGTCCTCAAGTTGGTGCTTCGGGAATGGTTTATGCTAAATATGAATTGGATGGAAGCATAAAATCTTCAGTAGATAAATTCTACGATCAAGAAGATTTGAAAAAATGGGCTGCAATTACCGGAGCAAAACCAGGCGATTTGATTTTGGTACTTTCTGGTCCGGCAAATAAAACCAGAGCACAATTGAGCGCTTTGCGTATGGAATTGGCGACTCGTTTAGGATTACGTAATCCAGAGGTTTTCGCACCGCTTTGGGTTGTAGATTTCCCACTTTTGGAACAAGATGAAGAAAATGGAAGATGGCACGCGATGCACCATCCCTTTACTTCTCCAAAACCAGAAGATATGGCGTTGCTTGAAACTGATCCAGGAAAAGTTCGTGCCAATGCTTATGATATGGTTTTGAACGGAAATGAAATTGGCGGTGGTTCGATCAGAATCCACGATAAAGCAACACAGCAATTAATGTTCAAATATCTAGGATTTACTGAAGAAGAAGCTAAAGCACAATTCGGATTTTTGATGGATGCTTTCCAATTTGGAGCTCCTCCGCATGGCGGATTGGCTTTCGGTCTTGACAGATTGGTTGCTATTTTAGGCGGACAAGAAACGATTCGCGACTTTATTGCTTTCCCGAAAAACAATTCGGGACGTGATGTTATGATTGATGCGCCTTCGATTATTGACAACAAACAATTGGAAGAATTACATATTAGATTGAAATAATTATTTTCAAAATACAGGAAAGCCTCAGAGAAATCTGGGGCTTTTTTATTTGGCACAAAACTTGTTAATTTATTCCTAAAATACTAAATTACAAAACCAAAAAAACAATAACTTATGAAAAAACTATTACAATTTTTATTGCTCCTCCCCTTTTTAACTTTTTCACAGAATAAAACGTATAATGGAATTATTAAGGAAGCTGGAACTAATACACCAATCGAAATGGTTTCCATCGGAATTGAAAATTCAAACATTGGAACAATTTCAAACGAAGAAGGAAAATTCAGAATTACGGTTCCTAGCGATACTAAAAACTTACTTTTGAATCACCTGAATTACAAAGTGATCTCTTTTAGTTTAGATCCTGCGAAAACAAATATTGAAATCACATTAGAACCCGCAGGCTATGACCTGGACGAAATTGTGGTAACCAGCAAACCGGTTAACGAAATTCTATCTGATGTTTTGGGTGCTTCTAGAAAAAGGCTTGAAAAATCACTGTTAATTAATACTTATGGAAGAGAATTTGTAAGTTTAAACGGGAAATTTGTCAAATTTTCAGATGGCCTTTTAGATTATTACGTAAAAAGAAAAAGTGGCGCTTCTGACTTACATATAAAGCAGAGTCGTACTTTTAATCTAAACAAAACCGAAAAAACAGATGTCGACGAGCGAAAAGAATCTATGACTTTAATTGATGTTCGCGATGTCATGGAACAAGCTTATTCTTTTAAATCTGTAAAAAAATTCTTGAGCAGTAAAGACTATAATTATGAATTGCGCACCAAAACTGACAATAAGGGAAATGCTCTTGAAACAATAAAGATAATTCCAAAACCTGAGGTGGAAGATTTTTTAATGGTTGGCTCTGTGACTTATGATCCGAAGACAAAATTGATTTTGGAAATCGAATTTAAAAGTTCTCCTGAACATTTTAAATATTCAAAATTGATTAATTTGCTGATTGTAAAATTAAAGATAAATGATATTGGCAGAAAGATAAATTTCAAAGTAGATGGCGAAAAATATGTAATGACTTATAGCCAATCAAGTGTTAATTTTTATGTAAAAACTAAGAAAACTTTTGACGACACTTATGAATTCACTAGTGATTTCGTAATGATGGACTACAAAGAAGGCGAATTTGAACTTGATAAAAAAGACCGTTATAAAAACAAAAGCATTTTTGAAGCTGGAAATAATTTTCAAAGTGAATACTGGAAAACCAATAACATTATGCTTTTAACTTCGAAGGAAGAAAAAATCATAAAATCTTTAGAATAGATTCAAAAGCCTCAATATAATTGAGGCTTTTTTTTTAGTTTTTATTTAATTCATTTAGAAAATAGGATGGATAAATTCCTGTTGTTGAAAAAAATGCTTTTGAAAAATGCTGTGGAGTACTGAATCCAGATTCATCTGCAAGCGCTTTAATAGTATAATTTCTAAATTTTGATTCTGTCTTTAAAAGACTCACTATATAGGTTATTCTAAGATCATTTAAATAAGTGGTATAATTTTTATTTCTATAGTAATTAATAACCTTAGAAAGATAATTTGAATTGGTATTAAAGGAAGAAGCCAGGTTCACAAGTGTCAAATCTTTCTCTAAGAATTTCTTCTTAGTTTCAAACTTCTCTAATTCCTTTAAGATAGAATGAACAACATCTGGATTTATATCTAATTCTTTTCTTTCTATTTCTTTTTTTTCCTCGACTAGTTCTTCTTTTTCTAGCTCTTCTTTTTGATTATCCATCAACTTTTCAAACTTTTGACGATATTGCTTTTGATTAACGTAATAGCGATAGAAAAAATACAACGTCAGAAAAAAGAAAACTGCAATAGAGCAATATAAAAATATAGTTACTTTTTCTTTTCCGGCCAATTCTTTTTCAATTTGCTGTTTTGCCTGCCGCAATGATTTCGTGTCATATTCTTTATGAATTTTTCCAGACATGTATTTAAAATTAGCATTCAACAAGCTATCAGCTTTAATTAATCTATTAATATAATAAAGCTGATTTTTCACATCTCCCCTTTCTTTATAATAGCCAACCAGCAGTTCATAATTCTCTCTTAAATCAGGACGTATATAGTTTTTTTCTGCAAAAGCACGGTCAACTTTCTTAAAATAGGGCAAGGCTTTTTCAGGCTGGTTCTGATCCCAGTAACATTTTCCAATATAAAAATACCCAACCGCTTCATTGGCAAAGTCATTGTTTCTCTTAATTGCGGGAAGCGCTTTCCTGATATTTTCTATTGCTGTAGAATAATTTTTCTTAAAATATTGATTGATTCCTTCTGAATGCATTATATAATTCAGTGTCAAAGGAACATCAATTCGCTTAGCTTCCTTTGAGGCAAACCCATTAGTTTCAGAACTTAAATCATATTTTCCAAGGCGATTATAGACTAATCCCAAAGAATGCAACGAATTTAGATAACCTCTTTGATAATCATATTCATTAGAGTTTTTAAAAAACGCAACGCAATCTTTTAACAAAACCAATGCTTCGTCGTTGAATCCTAGATGCAATTTGATGCCGGCAATGTGATATTTTAATTCATATTGAAGATATGCGTCAGAATCAGAAACATAATTACTTGCTTTCAAATAAAAATTTAAAGCCTGGACGTAATTCTTAATCGAATAATAGAAATTTCCCTTTGAAATATAGGCCGAACCTATAAGATTTTTATCCTTCGTAAGTTTAGCAGTAGAAACAATACTATCTGCATAAGCATATTTTGATTTTTCGGAAACAAAGAAAATCATGTTAGAATATGCATATACCATTTCATTAAAGTTTTTGCCTTTTTTTGCTTTAGCCAAATAAGAATCTAGATAAAACATGGCCTTCAAAGTATCTTCTTGAGAAGAATCGATTCTGCTATCTAAATATTCATAAGACTTATTCTTTAAAGAATCTGGTAAAGTAAATTTTTTTTGTTGGGAAAAGCCAAAAGTAGCCATCAATAAGGTGATGAAAAACGGAGATAGGTTATTTATCATAATAAAAATTCTATGCTTTTTAGATTTGGGGAATCAAAAACAATGTTTTTCTAAACATTTCATCTTCTATACAATGCTAAATGTAGGGTAAAAAAATGTAAATACATAAAAACAATGCTTTTTTGATTCTGCAAAAAGAGTCTTAAAAAAAAGCGGAATAACTTTTATATTAAATATTTTCAAACAACTGATTACGAGCTAATTAAACCATTAAATAGTTGCTACGAATTTGCGAATTCGTAGCGTATAATTCGTGAATTCGTAGTGAATGTGTTTGCAAAGCCTGAATTCTCAAGATAGATTTGTCAAAGAAATCCTGAAGCAATTCAATCGACTGATTTCAAAATTCAATGTAAATGTTTTAACAAAAAACAACTTAAGTAAAAAACCAACCTAACCAAAACATCCCCCATTATGAAAAAGCTATTATCACTTTCATTGTTTTTATCACTTGTTTTTTTCTCCTGTTCAACAGACGAAGGTTTTGAAGAAACGGCTTCACAATCTGATATAAAAGGTTTTTTGAAGATGAAGGAAGATCCAAAAAATTGGAATCCTGAAAACACAGCCAATCCATATGATCAAACAGGAAAACTTTATTATAAAATACTTGCAGCATATTATGCAAATCCAACAGTCACTACTGCTTCTGGAGTAATTACACAAATTGAAACCCTTGCAAATACTTTTCCTGAATTTCAAACAATGCAAGGAAATTCATATTCGCCAATTCAATTAACTAATATCAATACAATTTTGAACTCAGAATTAAACTTTTCGAATTGTACCGTGCTTTCAACAGCAACAAAAAATAATCTTGAAGTTTTAATTGCCAATTTAAACTCCTTAAGTGAAAATGAAAGCTCTCCGAACGAGATCAACACATACATTATAGGTTTTGAAACGACCGTCAATTCAAGCACATTTTTGTCAGTACTTGAAAAGAAACAAATTTTAATATCCACTTCGATAATAAGACATAATAATTATGTTCATAGACAAAAAAAGGGTCGCAGATGGGACATTCACCACGGAATAATCGGGGCCAATGAAGGACAAAATGAAAGCTATGCGAAAGCCGCTACAAATGCTGCTGTGATCGATGTTCTTGAAAACAATAATTAATAAATAGTAGATAGTTAAGTAAATAAAGTTCAACCAAATTAACCAACCAAAAAACATGAAAAAAATAAGAGATCATCCCAAAGTCTGAAAAAACAATCGAAAAAACTTCATGAAACTTAAGTTTGGATTTCATGATTCAAAAAATCAAACTATAACCTTTTTAATCAACCATGGTAATTTTCATCACTTAAAAACACTTTGGTGAAACTACCCCTTAAATTTTAACATTATGAAAAAATTAGTTTTATCTTCAGTAGCATGTTTATCATTGACATTATTTTCTTTCACAAAATCAGAAGACAGCGGAGTTCAAAGAGTTGGACGTGATTTGTATGACGTCACAACAGAAGCTAGATTTAGTCAAACTGACCAAGGTTTAATCAACAGAACTCTACAAACAAAATACAATATTTCTGATGTAGAATTAAAAAGAGCCGTTGCAAATGGAGGACTTAAACTTCAAGCGCAAGCCGGAAAAGCAATTCTTGACGAAACATGGTTAAACATAGCTTTAGTTCACAGAAAATTTGTTGTTTGGGACAATGCTCGTTTAAGCGAACTTGAAGCTGCAGAATTTGCTTCATTATCTAGAAGCATAAGCACTTACTCTTCAAACTAGATTATTTTTATTAATCATGCACTATCTGAGAATCTCAGATAGTGCATTTTAAAAATTCATCCCCATGATCAAGAAACTACTAAAAAACAGAATGAAATACTTTTTCTTTTTTCATGCATTCACGCTAATAATAACTGGAATTGTTTCTACAAACTACATTTACCATCTTTATACACATAAAGAAGCTAACAATTTCATTTCCGATATTCAAAAATTTCAGCAAAATGAATATTGCCAATATTATTATCGATACACGGCAACAGAAACAGGTTTCGGCTTTTTTGCTCCAAATGTCAAAAGTTCAGGATTATTTATGTTTGACTACTGCAGTAAAGGAATTGATATAAAATTCGCTACTAACGAAGGTAATTCACGATATACAACACTGGTTTCAAATGCTACCGAACATTTGAATGATTCTCAAAAAAAGAATAAAACAAAAAGAGATCTATTGGTGCAACAATATGGTGAATTATTATTGAAAAATATAACGGCAAAATATCAATCAAAAATAAAAGGATATGACAACATGAATTGCAATGAAGTTACGCTAAAATATTTTTTAGTAGAATACCCTTCATTAGCAACCAAAAGCAAAGATTTGACAAAAAAATATGATCCTATATTAATAAATATCAAAAACTGGAAATATGAAATTCTTAAATAACAATGACAACACCCAAGATGTAGAATGGAACTCTTTTTTTAGAATTTCCATCTCTTTGTATTGCATATTGAATTTATTATCTTTTTGGTCAGATATTCCTAATATACTTCTTGAAAACGCTTTCGTAAAACCTGAAGTTTTAGATTTAGTATTTGACAATTATAGTCCGACACTAATTGATCTACATCAATCAATATCTTCCCTAGGCATGACTATTTCATTTGACAATTTTGTATATAGCATTTTATACTTATACATAGGCTGTTTGTCTTTATTACTCGTAGGGATCTTTACAAGATTTTCAGCTATAATTTCTTTTATCTTATTCATTATAATTTTTAAATCGATGAACTACTATTTATATGGTGCTGATTTTTTTGCTTCAATGGCACTTTTCTATTGCATAATTTTTCCAAAAGGTAAATTTTCAATAGATTATTATATAAGAAAATTTGAAATCAATCAAATATCATTAAGATGGTCATTGCGCATGCTACAAGTGCATTTATGCATTATATATACTTTTTCAGGAATTGACAAAGGACTAGGAATTAATTGGTATAATGGAGAATCAATTTGGAGAGCGGTTTCTGCACATAATTACAACGGATTAATAAGTCTTTCTAACTACGAATTGCCAAATTTCATTTATGCAAGCCTAGGAATTTTTACGCTAATTACCGAAACGTTTTATCCAATTTTCATAAATTACTCAAAAACAAGAAAGCTTTGGCTAGTTTTTACTATCTCAATGCATGTTTCTATTATTGTTTTTATGGGATTGTACTTTTTCGGAACATTAATGATTATTTTAAATATCGCCGCTTACTATATTCCATATTTAAAGAATAGTACACAAAAATTCGAACAAGAAATAGAGGAAGAACAATTAGCTTTTCAAGGTTAATATTTTACACTATAATTCCCCATTTTCAATCATGAAATTAAAGAGCAGAATTCCCTTGATTTTTATTTTACTCATCAATTTGATAAACTTCTATTTTATTATTGACTTATCTAAATATCATGAAATGATAAGCTATGTTGAAAATGAAGGAGAAAGAATCACAAGCCTCAAAGAAACTGTAAGCATTTTTATGTTTACAAGTCTTATAAACCTACTGTTTGTATCAATCGTTTTCATGAAAAGCATGATCTTTTCAAAAAAAGAAACCAAACAATATTAACCAATTTTTTTGCATCAATTTCTTTTGCAAAGGATTAAAAAACAATTTCAAGATGAAAAAAATTATATATATGGCAGTAGTATTTTGGCACGGAATTTCTTTTTCACAAAATAACACACATAAGATTGCAATTGATGACAATGGCTTGGGAAAACAGTTCCCCGATTGTATGATGAGTGGTTCCGTTTGCAATTTATTCCCCACAGGGGCCAATCCAAAACTATCTGTAGCAAATGCTTTCAAAACTGGAGAAATATCTTTCTCAATTGAAATAAAAAAAACAGCAATTTCAGAAGAGAAACAAATCGCTATTTTAGGTAAATTGCTTAAAAACATAAATAACGGCGAAAGTGTATTTTTTTCAATCACAGCTCCTTTTATAGTTGAAAAAAGTTTCTTACAGCTATTAGAAATTTCACCTTCGAACAATATAATTACTGTTGGAAATTATCCAATAGAAATTACTGCAGAATATATCATCATAAAATTATCTCTTTCAGATCACTAAAAATTAAGAATCATGAAACTATTGATAAAGTTGGTTTCGTTCCTCTTTTTCATTTCTGTCAGTCAAGTTTTTGCTAACAAAACTGATCCTGAATTTAATGCAATATTTAAGGAAATGGAAATGGAGCTAGAGAAAATAAACAATCGCTACTCAGTCATAATTATGGAAAAAGAAATCCAGCTTCAAGACATAACTATTCGTCTTTATAAAGCAAGGGAATCTGATGAAAAGATTAATTTTCTTATCCAAAAAGACATATTAAAAGATGAAATAACTCTTTTAAAAAAGGAAGAAATTAAGGATCTTTCAAAGATAAGGTATTTAAAAGGGCTACAAATTATCAGGCTTTTATATGAAAAAGTTTTGAGCCTTGATCATCATTTTGCCTCTGTAAGAACTTTTTCTGAAATAAATAAAATGTCAAATCCTAATCAATACCCTGAATATGAAAAACTTAAAGAACTTGTCAAAAGCAGAAAAGATAAAAAAAACGGAATTGATTTGACTACATTACTTGGCACAAATACGATTGTTTCGGTAGTTCAGACATTTTCAAACATGATGGTTTCTTCATTATCAAAAGAAGAAAAAGAGAAAGAACTGACCAACATTGAATGTATTTTGGATTTTACTTTGAGAATGCAGAATGATCTTAATACAATATATTTTGAAACTGCCTATTTGCAAAAAAGCAATGAAAAAATGAGGCTTGACATCGAAACTTTATTTAAAGATTACACAAAACCAATTGCGTATGCTTCAACTTTGGAAAATTGCAGAACAAATGATGACTGGGAAAATGTAAAACAAAAAACAAACGATTATCTAACTAATTTAAAAACTCAACAAGGTCCACAACTATACACTTCCCAAGTAAACATTATATTTCCTATTGATAGATTGCTTCAGTTTATAGCGCAGTACAATAATTTTATTGACCAAGGAAGCAAATTCTATGAAAAATTTAAAATTATACTTAACAGTTATGAAAATGAAAAACAATGCGAAACTAAGCTTCCATTGGAATATAAAAAATTAAAAGATGATATCGATGTCGCCATTAACAAGTTTAATATTGCTTACAAACCGGTTGAAGTTAATGGTACAAAAATGAAGGAAATTTTATACGGAATCAACGAATTTGAGTGATTTTTTATGAATTTACAGAAAGACAAAAAAGTTATAAAAATTTTGAAAAAAAGATTTTAAAAAAATTATAAAAATTAATAGCATCTACTTTAAAAATTGAAAATCAAACTCTTGCAAAAATTACTAAATAGCAAAAAGAATTTTCAAACAATAATTTTTTTTCATTTTTTTAACACTAAACTGTCTTTCGTATTATATTAAATATTACATTTGCTTATTATAAATTATTATTATTATTACAATGCGTACAGGTACAGTTAAATTTTTCAATGAGTCTAAAGGTTACGGATTCATTACAGATGAAGAAACAGGAAAAGACATTTTCGTTCATGCTTCAGGAATCAGAGCGGAAGAACTTCGCGAAGGTGACAGAGTATCTTACGAAGAAGAAGAAGGAAGAAAAGGTAAAGTAGCTGCTCAAGTTGCAGTTCTTGAAGACTAATATATAGCATACTATTTTTAGTTACCTCACAACTAACCGCTCCAATAGGGGCGGTTTTTTTATGCTTAAATTTTAACCAAATTTAGAATTAGAACTATTATTTTAAGCTTAAACATAAACAATTCTAAAAATTAGTTTTAAAATAATATCATATCAACAAAATAACAAAAATAATTTATTTATTATTTTTATTCATTCTAAATTAAAATTAAGCACATTATAATAAGGTATTGAAAACGTTAGGGTGTGAATTCGATATTGGCTCGTATATTTGTAGATATTTTATTAAAATAAGTAATTTATGAACACAGATCAGGCTAGTTATTTTCCAATATTGATGCAATTTTTGCTTGCTGTTGGATTTGTAGTGATGACAATCATAGGTTCTAGTTTTTTAGGACCAAGAAGAAAATCAAAAAACAAAGATAAAAGTTTTGAGTGCGGTATCGAATCTGTCGGAAATGCACGTATTCCTTTTTCTGTAAAATATTTTTTGGTTGCAATTCTGTTCGTATTATTCGATGTGGAAGTGATTTTCATGTATCCTTGGGCGGTAAACTTCAGAGAAATGGGCTGGATGGGATTGACAAAAATGGGAATCTTTATGTTTCTTTTGGTCGTAGGTTTTTTCTATGTGATGAAGAAAAAAGGATTAGAGTGGGAATAATGATTTAAGATTTGAGAATTTTAATTTAAGATTTTCAAACTTTATGAATAAATGATGAAACAGATTTAAGCTTTAGATTTTTCTGAAATCTGAAATCTGAAATCTAAAAATCTAGAAAAATGAGTGATTCAAAAGTAAATATAGTAAACGCTCCGGAAGGAGTTCAAGGCGAAGGCTTTTTTGCAACAAAGTTATCTGACGTTGTAGGTTTAGCGCGCGCCAATTCACTTTGGCCATTGCCTTTCGCGACATCTTGTTGCGGTATTGAATTTATGGCCACAATGGCTTCGCATTATGACGTGGCGCGTTTTGGTTCAGAACGCATGAGTTTTTCTCCTCGCCAGGCAGATATGCTTTTGGTTATGGGAACAATCGCCAAAAAAATGGCTCCGATTTTACGCCAAGTTTATGAACAAATGGCAGAACCAAGATGGGTTATCGCCGTGGGAGCTTGCGCTTCTTCAGGCGGAATTTTCGATACTTATTCGGTTTTGCAAGGTATTGACAAGGTAATTCCTGTGGATGTTTACGTTCCAGGTTGCCCGCCAAGACCAGAACAAATTCTTGATGGTGTGATGCGTTTGCAAGATTTAGTAAAATCGGAATCTGTGAGAAGAAGAAGTTCTCCTGAATACCAAGAATTATTAGCTTCTTATAACATTTCTTAACGAAAAAAATGGCTTTAGAAACCTCTGATATACAAAATAAGCTTGTTGACAATTTTGAATTGATCACCACCAATTTCGAACAACAGCACGACATATTCACTTTTGAAGTTGATTCTGAATCAATCATCGAAGTGATGAAATTTTTGAGAGACGACAAGACATTGCGTTTCAATTTCTTAACTGACGTTTGCGGTATTCACTATCCTGATAATGAACTTAACAGACAATTTGCCGTGGTTTACCATATGCACAATTGGATGGACAACGTTCGCATCAGAATCAAATGTTTTTTGAACGGAGAAAATCCAGAAATTGATACGGTTACAAGTTTATTTCTTGGCGCAAACTGGCAAGAAAGAGAGACTTATGATTTCTACGGAATTATTTTCAAAGGCCATCCGCAGTTGAAAAGAATTTTGAATATGGATGAAATGACTTCTTTTCCAATGCGTAAAGAATTTCCTTTGGAAGACGGCGGAAGAACTGATAAAGACGACCGTTTCTTCGGAAGAACAACTGATAATTGCTAACAGCACTGAAAATATTGATATAATATGTCAGACTTATTATTACCACCAGAATTAAGATATGCCGATATCATCAAGCAAAGGCAAAATGAAGACGGAAGCGAGCTATCGATTCTGAATCTTGGGCCAACGCACCCGGCAACACACGGAATTTTCCAGAACATTCTTTTGATGGATGGAGAACGAATCGTGGAAGGCGAAGGAACGGTTGGATACATTCACCGTGCTTTCGAAAAAATCGCAGAAAACAGACCTTTTTACCAAATCACGCCGTTGACAGACAGAATGAATTACTGTTCGTCGCCTATCAATAATATGGGCTGGTGGATGACTTTGGAAAAAGCATTAAATATAGAAGTTCCAAAAAGAGTCCAATATTTAAGAGTTATCGTAATGGAATTGGCGCGTATTGCCGACCATATTATCTGTAATTCTGTACTTGGAGTTGATACCGGAGCTTTAACAGGTTTCTTATACGTTTTTCAATTCAGGGAAAAAATATATGAAATCTACGAAGAAATTTGTGGTGCTCGTTTGACTACAAATATGGGAAGAATCGGAGGTTTTGAAAGAGAATGGAGTCCTGCTGCATTTAAAAAAATCAATGATTTCTTGGAAGAATTTCCTCCAGTTTGGCAAGAATTTGAAAACCTATTATTGCGCAACAGAATCTTTATGGACCGAACGATAAACGTGGGTCCTATTTCTGCTGAACGCGCCATGAGCTACGGATTTACGGGTCCAAATTTAAGAGCTTCTGGAATTGATTATGACATTCGAGTGATGCAACCTTACAGTTCTTACGAAGATTTCGATTTCAAAATTCCAGTTGGGCAATCAGGTGATACTTATGACCGTTTCTGCGTAAGAAATGCAGAAGTTTGGGAAAGTATCAGCATCATCAAACAAGCGTTGGCTAAAATGCCGGAAGGTCCTTTTCACGCTAATGTTCCTGATTATTATTTGCCACCAAAAGAAGATGTTTACACCACAATGGAAGCCTTGATTTATCACTTTAAAATCGTGATGGGAGAAATTCCGGTTCCGATAACAGAAGTTTATCATCCGGTGGAAGGCGGCAACGGAGAATTAGGTTTCTACTTAATTACTGATGGTTCAAGAACACCTTTTAGATTACATTTCAGAAGACCTTGTTTCATTTATTACCAAGCATTTAACGAAATGGTAAAAGGACAAATGCTATCCGATGCGATTGCAACATTGTCAAGCTTGAATGTAATTGCAGGAGAATTAGACGCTTAAAAAAAGATTGCAGATTTTTAGATTTCAGATTTTTGTTATCAGAAATCCCAAATCAAAAATCTTAAATATATTTAGAAGTAACAGAATATGGAAGTTTCGCATTTCAAACAAGAAATAAATATAACAGAAGCCTTGATGGAACGCATCAACGAGCTTTTGAGCCATTATCCAGCGGACAAGAAAAAATCAGCTTTATTGCCGGTTTTACACGATGTTCAGGATGCTCACGACAATTGGTTGAGTATCGAATTAATGGATAAAGTGGCAGAAATCCTTGAAATCAAACCTATCGAAGTGTATGAGGTGGTGTCGTTTTACACGATGTTTAACAGAAGGCCAATCGGTAAATTTATGTTTGAATTCTGCCAAACGTCTTCGTGCTGTCTTCGTGGCGCTGAAAATTTAATGGATTACACTTGCGAAAAGTTAGGCGTTAATTTAGGCGAACCAACTGCTGACGGACTGTTCGAAGTCAGAGGTGTGGAATGTCTTGGTGCTTGTGGTTATGCGCCAATGCTTCAATTGGGAGATTTCTACAAAGAAAATCTTACGAAAGAAAAAATTGACGAACTGATTGAGGATTGCAAAAACGGTAAAGTAAGCTTACACTAATAATAGAAATTATGTCAAAGAAAATATTATTAGACAAAATAAATGTTCCAGGGATTAAGACCTATGAAGTCTATCGTCGTGAAGGCGGTTATGCTTCTGTGGAAAAAGCCCTGAAAACAATGACTCCAGACGAAGTTGTAACTGAAGTTAAGAATTCTGGATTGAAGGGTCGTGGCGGCGCTGGTTTCCCAATGGGAATGAAATGGAGCTTCATCGACAAAAAATCTGGAAATCCAAGACACTTGGTTTGCAACGCCGATGAGTCAGAACCGGGAACTTTTAAAGACCGTTATTTGATGGAATATATTCCGCATCTTTTGATCGAAGGAATGATTACCGCAAGTTTCGCCTTGGAAGCACACCTTTCTTACATTTATATTCGTGGAGAATATATGTGGGTTTTTAAAATTCTAGAAAATGCTATCAAGGAAGCTTATGCTGCGGGATGGTTAGGAAAAAATATTTTAGGAACTGGTTATGATTTAGATTTGCACGTTCACGTTGGAGCTGGAGCTTATATCTGCGGAGAAGAAACTGCTTTAATTGAATCTTTGGAAGGAAAAAGAGGAAATCCTCGTATCAAACCTCCATTTCCTGCTATTAGCGGTTTATGGGCAAATCCAACCGTTGTTAACAACGTAGAATCAATTGCTACAGTTCCTTATATCGTAAATAATTCGGGTCTTGAATATGCAAAATTCGGAACTGAAAAATCTACAGGTACTAAATTAATTTCTGCTTCGGGACACATTAAAAATCCTGGAGTTTATGAAATTGAATTAGGTTTGAGCGTTTATGAATTCATGAATTCTGACGAATATTTGGGAGGAATGTTAGACGACAGACCTTTAAAAGCATTGGTTCCAGGAGGTTCTTCTGTACCAATTTTGCCAGCACATTTAATTTACAAAACTGCTAACGGCGATGACCGATTGATGTCTTATGAATCATTAAGCGACGGAGGTTTTGCAACAGGCTCGATGCTTGGTTCAGGCGGATTTATCGTTTATAATGACACTTCCTGCATCGTTAGAAATACTTGGAATTTCTCAAGATTTTACCATCACGAAAGTTGCGGACAATGTTCGCCTTGCCGTGAAGGAACAGGATGGCTTGAAAAAGTTTTACACAGAATTGAAACCGGTCACGGCCGTGAAGAAGATATCGACTTGCTTTGGGACATCCAGAGAAAAATCGAAGGAAATACAATCTGTCCGCTAGGTGATGCGGCAGCTTGGCCAGTTGCAGCAGCAATTCGCCATTTCAGAGACGAATTTGAGTACCACGTTCGTTTTCCTGAAAAGATTAAAAACAGAGACCATTTTGTGGCTGAACCTTTTGAAAAGGTAAAACATTTGGTAGCGAAGCAAACAGTTTAAAATGGCAGTAAGCTATAAGCGGTAAGCTATAAGTCTTGAAACTTAGCTTACAGCCTAAAGCTTAAAGCTTAGAGCATAAAAAATATGAAAGTAACAATAGACGGTCAAAGTATAGAAGTAGAACCAGGGACCACAATCCTGCAGGCTGCTCGAATGATTGGTGGAGAATCAGTACCGCCAACAATGTGCTATTACTCAAAATTGAAAGGTTCTGGCGGAAAATGCCGTGCCTGTTTGGTGGAAGTTTCAAAAGGAAGCGATGCCAACCCTACTCCAATGCCAAAGTTGATGGCTTCCTGCGTGACAGGAGTTATGGATGGTATGGAAGTGAACAGCATCAAATCAGAACGTGTTACAGAAGCAAGAAAATCGGTTACGGAATTTTTGCTGATTAATCATCCGCTAGATTGCCCAGTTTGTGACCAAGCTGGAGAATGTGATTTGCAAAACTTGAGCTTCAAGCACGGGAAATCGCAAACGCGTTACATCGAAGAAAAAAGAACTTTTGAGCCAGAAAATATCGGTCCGAATATTCAATTGCACATGAATCGTTGCATTTTGTGCTACCGATGTGTGATGGTTGCCGACCAATTGACTGACAATCGCGTTCACGGAGTTATGGACAGAGGCGATCACTCAAACATTTCTACGTGTATTTCAAAAGCGATTGACAACGAGTTTTCTGGGAATATGATTGACGTTTGTCCCGTTGGAGCTTTGACTGACAAGACTTTCCGTTTTAAACAGAGAGTTTGGTTCAACAAACCTTACAACGCACACAGAGAATGTACAACGCCAGGATGTTGCGGAAAAACGACGGTTTGGATGTTTGGTAACGAAATCCAAAGAGTTACCGGAAGAAAAGATGAATTTCACGAAGTGGAAGAATTTATTTGTAACGAATGTCGTTTTGACCACAAAGACACGAAAGACTGGGTTATTGAAGGACCAAGAAAATTTGAGAAAGATTCTGTAATCAACCAAAATAATTACACAAGAAAATTAGACACGGTAGTTATCGAAACCGAAAAAGGAATCTTGAAAGGTCGTGACCAAGACAGAAAGAAAATCAGTATGCCGGCAATTCCTTTGAAAAGAGAAGAGCAAGAAGCATTTAAGGAAGGTAATATTTAATCAAAATGGATAGCACTATAATTATAGAAAAAGGAATTTTCATTGTCATCATCTTTGCAATTACAATGCTGATGGCGATGTATTCTACGCTTGCAGAACGAAAAGTTGCCGCTTGGCTTCAAGACCGTGTAGGTCCGAATAGAGCTGGAAAAGGTGGAATCTTGCAACCGCTTGCCGATGGTTTGAAATTATTCTCAAAAGAAGAATTCTTGCCAGATACTCCGAATAAATTTTTATTCGTAGTTGGTCCGGCGATTTCAATGAGTGTGGCCTTGATGACAAGCGCCGTTATTCCTTGGGGTGATAAATTGCATTTGTTTGGAAGAGATATTATTTTACAAGCTACTGATATTGACGTAGCAATTTTATATGTTTTCGGAGTTTTGTCTGTTGGTGTTTACGGAATTATGATTGGAGGCTGGGCTTCTAACAACAAATTTTCGTTAATGTCAGCAATGCGTGCGGCTTCGCAGATGATTTCTTATGAAGTTGCGATGGGACTTTCAATCATTGCTTTATTAATGATGACAGGAACTTTGAGCTTGCGCGAAATTTCGTTACAGCAATCAGGAATGAACTGGAATATTTTCTACCAACCTTTAGGATTTATCATCTTTTTGGTATGCTCTTTCGCTGAAACAAACAGAACACCTTTTGACTTGGCAGAATGTGAAGCCGAATTAATTGGAGGTTACCACACTGAATATTCATCGATGAGAATGGGATTTTATTTGTTCGCTGAATACGCGAGTATGTTTATCTCATCAACGATTTTAGCCGTTTTATATCTTGGTGCTTACAATTATCCAGGAATGGCTTGGGCTGTTGAAAACTGGGGCGTGAACATTGCAAACGTAATCGGAATCATTGTTTTATTTGCAAAAATCTGTTTCTTCATCTTCTTTTTTATGTGGGTAAGATGGACGATTCCAAGATTTAGATATGACCAATTAATGAAATTAGGATGGCAGATGTTGATTCCATTAGCAATCGCAAATATTGTGATTACTGGAGTTGTGATTTTGTTGTTTGATAGCTAGTCGACAACGATTGTTCCAGAAGTTTAAAGAATTCGAATAGATTGATAAATAGCCCCGATTGAAGAGGAAATCCTTTTTCTTTCTTCTTTAGAAAGAAAAAGATTGCAACGGAAAGCGGGAAAATGGATGGCTGAAACAAAAGAAAGTTTCGCTTCATATAAATAAGAAATTAATTACTGATATGTCAATAGAAACTGTATCATTATCGGGAAGAAAAACACAGGTTTCCAATAAAAAGATGACTTTTTTGGAAAGCCTTTATCTTGTTGCGATTGTGAAAGGATTGTTCATTACGATCAAACACTTATTCACCAGAAAAGTGACGATTAAATATCCAGAGCAAAAAAGAGAAATGAGTCCTGTTTATCGCGGTCAGCACATGTTGATGCGTGATGATGAAGGTCGCGAACGTTGTACGGCGTGTGGACTTTGTGCGTTATCTTGCCCAGCGGAAGCTATCACGATGAAAGCCGAAGAAAGAAAACCAGACGAAAAACATTTGTATAGAGAAGAAAAATATGCTTCAATCTATGAAATCAATATGTTGCGTTGTATTTTCTGCGGACTTTGTGAAGAAGCTTGTCCAAAACAGGCGATTTACTTGACAACTTCTAAAAAAATCGTTCAGGCTGATTATGACCGTAGCGAATTTATTTACGGAAAAGACAAATTGGTGATGCCATTAGAGCAAGCTTTGAATAATACTAAATTGAAAACGGCTAATTAATATGTTGACAACTGTATTTTATATTTTATCTGCATTAACTCTGGCATCGGCGTTTTTGACTATTTTGACAAAAAATCCAATTCACAGTGCTATTTATTTGGTAATCTGTTTCTTTTCAATTGCCGGCCATTACTTGATGTTCAACGCACAATTTTTGGCGGTTGTCCACATCATCGTGTATTCTGGAGCGATTATGATTCTGCTATTATTTACGATAATGCTTATGAATCTTAATAAAGAAGATGAACGACACAAAAGCGGGCTCACAATTGTTGCTGCAGTAGCTTCTTTCTGTTTAGTTTGCTTCGTTCTTTTAGCCGCTTTCTTGAAATCGATGCCAATCATTGAAGAATATTATGTTTCAGGCGAAGATTATCAATCCATTAAAGTTCTTGGTCAGGTTTTACTTGATGAAAAACAAGGATTTATGGTTCCATTTGAATTTGCTTCAGTATTACTTTTAGTATCTATGATTGGGGCGGTTTTATTGTCTAAAAAAGAAGAAAAATTAAGCGTATAGTTATGCAAAATGTTTTACAAGAAATAGGCGTTGAAAATTACATTTATCTTTCTACAATTTTATTTTGTATTGGGATATTCGGAGTATTATTCAGAAGAAACGCTATCGTAATGTTTATGTCAATCGAGATAATGCTGAATGCAGTAAACCTGCTTTTGGTTGTTTTTTCTACATATCACCAAGATGCTTCCGGACAAGTTTTTGTATTCTTTTCAATGGCTGTCGCTGCCGCGGAAGTTGCCGTCGGACTAGCGATTTTGGTTGGAATTTACAGAAATATCCATTCGATTGATATTGACAAATTAAAAAATTTAAAAGGATAATCCCTGATGGAGACAAGCTTACTATTAACTTTATTATTAGCCCCATTCGCAGGGTTCTTATTCAATGTATTTTTTGGAAAGAAAGTCAGCCGAAATGTTTCTGGAACTATCGGAACCATTGCTGTTGCTGTTTCTTTCATCGTTTCTTTGAATTTTTTCTTCCAAATAAACAGTACAAAACAGCCAATTCTTATTGATTTATTTCAATGGATGGAATTGGCTAATTTCAAAGTGAATTTCAGCTTTTTGCTAGACCAATTGTCAATTCTTTGGCTTTTGTTTGTAACCGGAATTGGAACTTTGATTCACATTTACTCGATAAGCTACATGCACGATGATGAAAATTTAAATAAATTTTTTGCTTACTTAAATTTATTCATCTTCTTCATGATTATGCTAGTCGTTGGTTCAAACTTATTGATAATGTTTATCGGTTGGGAAGGCGTTGGACTTTGCTCTTATTTATTAATCGGATTTTGGTATAAAAACCAAGACTACAATGATGCTGCTAAAAAAGCTTTCATCATGAACAGAATAGGGGATTTAGGTTTCTTAATTGGAATTTTTATTCTCGGCTATCTATTCAAGTCTGTTGATTTTACAACCATCAAAGAAATTGTAGCAAACGGAAAAACTCCTATAGATTTAGGCTGGTTAGGTTTTGCAACGTTATGTCTTTTCATCGGAGCTTCTGGAAAATCAGCACAAATTCCATTATATACTTGGTTGCCTGACGCGATGGCTGGACCAACTCCAGTTTCTGCATTGATTCACGCGGCAACGATGGTAACTGCTGGTATTTTTATGATTACAAGATTAAATTTCTTGTTTGATTTGACGCCAGATGTTCAAATGATTATTGCTGTAATTGGAGCTGTAACATCGTTAGTTGCTGCATTTATTGCTTTAGTTCAAAACGATATCAAAAAAGTTTTGGCTTACTCAACAGTTTCTCAATTAGGTTTGATGTTCTTGGCTTTAGGTTTAGGAGCTTATGAAATTGCTGTTTTCCACGTAATTACGCACGCTTTCTTCAAGGCTTGTTTGTTCCTTGGTTCAGGATCTGTAATCCACGCATTGCACGGAGAACAAGACATGCGCAAAATGGGCGGCTTGAGAAAATACATGAAAGTTACTTACATCACTTTCTTGATTGCAACTTTAGCCATTTCTGGAATTCCAATATTTGCAGGTTTCTTCTCTAAGGATGAAATTTTGATGGTGGCTTTCCACGAAAATAAAGCACTTTATGTAATTGCTTCTTTGGCATCGATTATGACTGCTTTTTATATGTTCCGTTTGTTATATTTAACTTTCTTCAAAGAATTCAGAGGAACGGAAGAACAAAAACACCACTTGCACGAATCTCCAAACTTGATCACTTTTCCATTGATTATTTTGGCAATTCTTTCAACAATTGGAGGCTTTATCAGCTTTCCAGGTCATAGCTGGCTGAACGAATATTTGGCACCGATTTTTATCGGAGAAAGAGAAGAACACCATTTAGATGGAACAACTTATATGCTGATGGGAATTGCAGTTATCGGCGCCTTAATTGGAATTGGAATTGCATATTCAAATTACATCAAAAAATCGCAAGTACCAAACGAAGACAGCAAAATCACTGGCTTTGCAAAGGTTTTATATAATAAATTTTATGTAGATGAAATTTATACGGCGGTAATCGTTAAGCCAATTTATGCAATTGCAAGCTTCTCAAAAAACTTTATTGAAACAGCTTTATCAGGATTTATTTTCGGATTAGGAAAAGTAACAAATATGGTTGGGACACAAGGAAAAGTACTTCAAAACGGAAGCGTAGGTTTCTACCTTTTTGCCTTCGTACTTGGAACTGCTTCCATCATCGCCTATTTATTTTTAGCACAATAATTCATCACTAATGGACGTATCTATTTTATTAATTATTTTATTAGTTGGAGCAATCGCTACTTTCTTATCAGGAGATAAATGGGCTTCAAAAATAGCTTTAGCATTTAGCTTGGCTGCTTTCGGTGTCTCTATTTTTCTTTTAGATTTATACAATTCTGGCCAACAAATTGGGTTTACATACCAATGGGTTTCAACTCCAAAAATATTTATCGCATTAGGAGTGGATGGATTATCAATGGCACTAGTTTTATTGACAACGGCTTTGACACCGCTAATCATCTTTTCATCTTTTGGAAATTCTTATGCAAAATCTAAAAATTTCTATGCGCTAGTTTTGTTTATGGTTTTTGCCATGGTTGGAACTTTTTTAAGCGCTGATGGATTTGTTTATTATATTTTCTGGGAACTTTCTTTGATTCCAATTTACTTTATCTCTCTAATCTGGGGAAATGGCGATCCGCAAAGCAGAAGAAAAGCAGTAGTGAAATTTTTCATTTACACTTTTGCAGGTTCACTTTTCATGCTTGTGTCTTTCATCTATTTATATTTAAAAGCAGGAAGTTTTCTCTTAGGAGATTTAGTAAAATTAGACTTGACTTCACAAGAACAATTTTGGATATTTTTAGGTTTTTTCATGGCTTATGCAATCAAAATTCCACTTATTCCTTTTCACACTTGGCAAGCAAAAGTATACCAAAAAGCGCCAGCTGTTGGAACAATGCTTTTATCTGGCATCATGCTAAAAATGGCGCTTTATAGCATCATCAGATGGCAATTGCCAATTGCACCAAAAGCTGCAAAAGAATACATGATCTATTTAATAATCTTGAGCGTTGCTGGAGTTATTTATGGATCAATAGTAGCTTTGAAACAAAAAGATATCAAAAAACTATTAGCATATTCTTCTTTAGCACACGTTGGATTAATTGCTGCTGGAACTTACACAATGACTTTAGATGGTCTTCGTGGTGCCGTTTTACAAATGCTAGCACACGGTTTTGGAGTAGTCGGATTATTCTTTGCTGCAGAAATTATTTCTAGAAGATTCAATACCGGAAAAATTTCTGAAATGGGCGGTATTAGAATCCAGTCGCAAAAATTCACTTCAATGTTCATGATTCTAGTTTTGGCATCAGTTGCTTTACCTGGAACTTTTAACTTCGTTGGAGAATTTGAATTGCTTTATAGTTTAGCTCAAAGAAGCATCAGTATTGCTATTTTTGGCGGAACAACGATTATTTTAGGAGCATTCTATATGTTGAGAATGTTTCAAAAAGTAATGCTTGGCGATAAAAACGAAAAACTTTTTGTGGACGTAAATTTCAACGAAGGTTTTGTAATGGTAATAATTATTGGAGTTTTATTGTTTTTTGGATTATATCCAAAACCGATCATCGATTTGATTACGCCAAGCCTTGAAGAAATTTTAGCAGTTATAAACAGAATTTAATTTAGTCAGATATAAAATGTATACATTAATAGCTATTGCCGGATTAGGAGTTTTATGCCTTATCGCTGAAATTTTCAACGCAAGAAAAGCGATTGTTCCGATAACAATTGTCGGCTTACTTGCCCTATTGGGATTGACTGCGACAGGATTCAACGATACGGCGGCGACTTACAACAACATGATTGTATTTGACAAATTTGCAACTACATTTTCATGTCTATTTATCCTTTTGACAATTTTCTTGATTGCTTTAACACCAAGTTTTCATGAAAAACAAATTCAAAAAATTTCAGATTTTGTTTCTATAAAATTATTCTTATTGACAGGAGCCGTTGCAATGGTTGCCTTTGGAAACTTATCTATGTTTTTTTTAGGAATAGAAATTCTTTCAATTTCATTATATGTTTTGGCAGCAAGCAATCGTTTAAGCTTAAAAAGTAATGAAGCTGGAATGAAATATTTTTTAATGGGAGCTTTTGCTTCTGGCTTTATTCTTTTCGGAATTGCCTTAATCTATGGTGCAATCGGTTCATTTGATATGGCAGTTATTCAAGAAGCCGGGACTTCAGCAGATGTCGAAGATTGGTTTTATATCGGAGCTATTCTATTAAGCATTGGTATGCTTTTTAAAGTTGCTGCCGCACCATTCCATTTTTGGGCACCTGATGTTTACGAGGGTTCTCCTGCTTTAACAACAGCCTTAATGAGTACATTGGCAAAAGTTGTGGCAATGGCAGCTTTCTTCAAATTGGTAAGCGCAATGAACGTCAATCTTCCTGATTCTTCCCAAACAGCCTTGATGATAATCTCAATTTTATCGATGACAATTGGAAATATAATGGCTTTAAGACAGACAAACGTAAAGAGAATGCTTGCATTTTCAGGTATTTCCCATGCAGGCTTTATGTTAATGACGCTTTTGGCCGTTTCTAGCTCAACAGCAATTTTACTCTACTATACTTCTGCTTATGCTTTAGCAGGAATTGCTGCATTTACAGTAGTTTTATACGTTACAAAAGACAAAGACAACGAAGACATTTTCAACTTTAATGGACTAGGAAAAACAAGTCCCTTATTGGCTGCCATTTTAACAGGAGCATTATTGTCAATGGCCGGAATTCCGATTTTTTCAGGATTCTTTGCTAAAGTATTTTTATTTGGACAAATGTTGAATGCCGGACATATTGTTTTAGTCATCATTGCTGTTATAAATTCTATAATCAGTGTTGGATATTATTTCAAATTAATCTTGGCAATGTATACAAAAGATCCGACAGAAAAAGCTAAACCTGTGCCATTTGTATATCACGCAGTAGCAATTATTGCTATCGTTTTAAACATTGCTTTGGGACTTTATCCTTCTTTTGTTTTAGAAGCTTTGAACTAAAATAGTATTTAAATAAAAAAGGCTGCTTAAATTTAAGCAGCCTTTTTTATTTAGAAAGACTTCTACCTATAATGCTGTATAACCTCCATCAGCAATTATATAGCTTCCAGTTGTAAATGAAGATTTATCAGAACTAAGGAATAAAACTAGTTCTGCAATTTCATGAGAAGTTCCTAAACGATTCATCGCAGATTTAGCCGCAATAGCTTTAAGCGAGCTGTCATCCATATTATTTTTCAACAAAGCAGTTTCAATATAACCAGGACCAACGGCATTACAACGAATATTTTTCTGCGCATATTCTACTGCAATATTTTTACTTAGTCCAACAACTCCATGTTTTGTTGCGGTATAAGCTGGACTATTTGGTGCAGCAACCGTTCCGTGGATTGACGCAATATTTACAATACTTCCTCCACCATTTTTCAACATCTGCTCTAATTGGTAACGGCACGCATAAAACACACCGCTCAAATTTAAGGCAATAACTTTGTCCCATTCTTCCGGTTCATACTCACCAGTTGGTTTTGCCGGACCGCCCATTCCTGCATTGTTGCAAGAAATATCTAATCGCCCATATTTCGCTACCGTTTCTTCTACAATTCTTTTGTTTTCAGAAGCACTTGATGAATCTCCTTTTATAAAAAACGCTTCTCCCCCATTTTGCTTTATTATTTTGACAGTTTCTTGTCCATGCTCAGCATTTACATCTGAAATAACTACTTTTGCTCCTTCGCGAGCATATACTTCTGCAACCGCACGACCGATTCCTGAACCAGCACCAGAGACAAAAGCTACTTTGTTTTTTAAAAGTGACATTTTCTTGTATTTAAAATTTGTAGTATAAATTTACGAAGAAATGAAACCTTACTAAACTCAAAATTTCACTTTACGATAAGATTAACAGCCAATTTATGTTAACCGAACTCTCACAATTAACATCTGTTTTCAATACTAAAATCTTAATTTTGCAAGATGTATGCTTTAGTTGATTGCAATAATTTTTATGCTTCTTGCGAACGGGTTTTCCAGCCACAATATAACGGAAAACCGGTCGTCGTCTTATCTAATAACGACGGATGCATAATCTCGCGTAGTGATGAAGCAAAAGCATTGGGAATTCCAATGGCCGCACCAGAATTTAAAATTAGGGAAATGCTAAAGCAAAATAATGTAAAAGTATTTTCATCTAATTATGCATTATATGGTGATTTAAGCCAGCGTACTATGAGCATCTTAGGAGATTTTACACCAAATGTTGAAATATACAGCATAGACGAAGCATTTTTGAATTTTGACGGAATGAACATTCCTGATTATGACGATTATGGAAAAAAGATAAAAAATACACTTCTAAAAGGACTGAGTCTTCCGGTCAGCATTGGTTTTGCTCCAACAAAAGCTTTATCAAAAGTTGCCAATAAAATTGCCAGAAAATATCCCGAAAGAACTAAAGGAGTTTATGTAATTGATACTGATGAAAAACGCATAAAAGCTTTAAAATGGACAAAAATTGAAGATGTCTGGGGAATTGGCCATCGAATGAAAAAAAAGATGAAAGTCAAAAATATTTTGACCGCGTATGATTTTACAGAACCTTTTTATGAAAGCTGGATTAAAAAAGAAATGGGCGTTATCGGACTTCGCCTTAGAAAAGAATTATTAGGAGAATCAGTTTTAGGAATAGAAGAACCAGCAAATAAAAAGAGTATTGCTATCACGAGAAGTTTTCCTAAACAATTATATGATTTTGATTCTCTGAGGGAAAGAGTTTCAACTTTTGCATCAGTTTGTGCTGAAAAATTAAGAAAACAAGAATCCTGCTGCCATACAGTAATTGTGATGCTCGGGACTATGGAACATAAAACACCGACAACCAAACAATACTATCACAATTCGATTACTTTGCCTTTTGGAACTGATTCTACACTAACGATAAATCAAGCTGCGATAAGAATTTTAGAAAAATTATACGAAGAAAATAAAGGACAGCGTTTTAAAAAAGCGGGCGTTATCGTCACGCAATTAACTAATACGAATGAAAAGCAACTTCATTTATTTGAAGAGGAAAATCCGAAACATCTTTCATTAATGAAAACAATCGATGATATAAATAAAAAAATAGGCGATCGAAAAATCAAGCTTGGAACGCAAGATGCAAAAACATGGAATATGAAACAAGAATTATTATCTGCAAGATATACAACAAGATTCGATGAAATTCTAGTAGTAAAATGTCATTAAATTCAAAACATATAAAACAAAAACTTACTTTTTTTACACCAGATTTTGAGAGTGAAATCAAAATTCTGTATATAAATCAAGGAGTTTCGGCCGGATTTCCTTCGCCTGCACTGGACTTTTTAGAAACCGCAATCGACTTAAATAAAGAATTAATCGAGAATCAGAAAACTACTTTTTATATAAAAGTAGAAGGTCATTCGATGATTGATGCCGGAATAAATGACAAAGACATCTTAATCGTCGATCGAACATTAGAACCTTCTGACAAAAAAATTGCTGTCTGTTTTATTGATGGAGAATTTACGGTAAAACGATTAAAGCTAGAGAAAAATTGTCTTTTTCTAATGCCTGAAAATCAAAATTATGAACCAATAAAGATTTCTGAAGAAACCAATTTTATGATTTGGGGAATCGTAACTTATGTAATAAAGAAAATTTAATCCGGCTCAAACAACCAAATTAAATAAACTTACTCTGAGAAAATGTAACATCTTACTATAAAAGCCACAGTAACTTAGCATAAATAATTTAGTAAAAATAAATGCTATGAAAAAGATATTTACATTTTTAGCTTTGCTATTTTTTATAGCGGGCTATTCACAAGAAGATTATTATAAAGTAGTTTTGAAATCAGGAAATTATACGATTAATGACGAAGTTTTCAATGAGCCAGAAACTCTTTTCACATTGACAGAAAATACAATTTCTGTAAAACCGATTGGAGACATGAGACTTATCAAAAAAGCAGTCTCTGTAAAAGACACTTCGGTATATTTCTGTGAATATCAAGGAAAAAAAGTAGAAGTAATCACTAAAATCTCTACTGAAAAATTCAAAGTTACCGTAAGAGGCGAAAACATGAAATATGTGATTGAATCTGAAGCAAATAATATTGGAAATATTGAACAGGACAACAATTCAAATACCGCAATTGCAAATCAATAAGCTCTGTCAGAATTAGTTAAGCCACATACCTAATTTAATAATTTTTTTTTATTTGATAAATTTTCTAAAACTGAAGATTAATACTATCATTGCAAAAGAAATCCCCAAAAAATTTGGCTTTTTTCTGGCAATAACAGAAACATAAGAAGCATCATAATCTATGTTTTTTCAGAATAAATTTGGATAATTATCATAAGAATAAAAAATAAATGAAGAAATTATTTGCAGTTGCATCTTTACTTTTATCCATTTCAGGTAATTGTCAAAATGATTATAAAATTTTATTGAAATCAGAAACATATTCTATCAATGAAATTAGCTACAACCAACCTGATATATTATTTACCTTAACTGATTCAATCATCAATGTTAGGCCAATTGGAAATTTAAAATTAATCAAAAAAGCAGCATCCATTAAGGAAACTTCGATCTACAAGTGTGAATATGAAGGGAAAGCAGTTGAAGTAATTACTATAATCAGAAGAGATAATTTCAAAATCACTGTAAGAGGCGAAGATCTTAACTACATAATCAAAGGTGATTTCAATACAATTTCTCCAAAAACTGGCGTACAAGACTTATCAAAGAACAAAGCCAATCACCAGCAAACAAGATCATAATTTTTAAATTCTCGAAAATAAAAAACCCTAATTATTTGAAATTCAAATAATTAGGGTTTTTAGTACCTGGAGTGGGAATCGAACCCACACACCTAAGTACACGAGTTTGAGTCGTGCGCGTCTACCAATTCCGCCATCCAGGCAATTGATGTTTCAATTGTGGGTGCAAATGTAATAGAAATATTTTAAAATAAAAGAAAAAATACTTAAAATTTTCCTTTCAGAGTTGATTTTTATTCCTAAATTTGCACCTCGTTAACGCGACACAACACTAACTAACTACTAAACAACAGATTAAAATGCCGCACCAAGAACCAGAAGCAAAAATATTTGCATGTTCTCAAAGCGTACATTTAGCCGAACAAATAGCTAAAAGCTATGGTGTGGAGCTAGGTAAAGTAACGTTCTCAACTTATAGCGACGGAGAGTTTCAGCCGTCATTTGAAGAATCAATCAGAGGATTGAGAGTTTTTTTAGTTTGTTCCACTTTTCCAAGTGCTGACAACTTAATGGAACTTTTACTAATGATTGATGCCGCCAAAAGAGCTTCAGCACGTCATATTACTGCTGTAATACCTTATTTTGGATGGGCTCGTCAAGACAGAAAAGATAAGCCACGTGTGCCGATTGGAGCAAAATTAGTTGCAAAACTTTTAGAAACTGCAGGAGCCACAAGAATCATGACAATGGATTTGCACGCAGACCAGATTCAAGGATTCTTTGAAAAACCAGTAGACCATTTATTTGCTTCTACTATTTTCTTGCCTTATGTAAAAAGTTTAGGTTTAGAGAATCTGACAATTGCATCTCCAGATATGGGAGGTTCAAAAAGAGCATACGCTTATTCTAAGTTCTTAGAATCAGATGTCGTGATTTGTTACAAACAAAGAAAAGCGGCAAACGTTATTGAAAGCATGGAATTAATCGGTGAAGTTACCGGAAGACACATTATATTGGTTGACGATATGATTGACACCGGAGGAACTTTAGCAAAAGCAGCCGACCTGATGATTGAAAAAGGAGCCCTGAGCGTCAGAGCAATCTGCACTCATGCGATTTTATCAGGAGAGGCTTACGAAAAAATAGAAAACTCGAAATTACTCGAATTGATTGTTACCGATTCTATTCCGTTAAAGAAAGAATCAAAAAAAATCAGAGTGGTAAGCTGTGCACCTCTTTTTGCAGAAGTAATGCAAATGGTACAACACAACAACTCAATCAGTGGCAAATTTTTGATGTAGTCATTGCGAGGAACGAAGCAATCTCACACAAAACTGTCTGCTTTAAGCCTTTTACTTATAGCTCTAAAAAAGAATTTTTTATTAATTATATATATTTACAATGAAGTCGATTACAATTAAAGGATCAGAAAGAGAAAGCGTGGGCAAAGTAGCTACTAAAGCCTTACGTAATGCTGGAGCGGTTCCTTGCGTTTTATACGGAGGAGATCAACCAGTGCACTTTTCTGCAGAAGAAAAAGCATTCAAAAATTTGATTTACACTCCAAACGCTCACACAGTTGTGATCGAACTTGAAGGTGGTAAAACATTCAACGCAGTATTGCAAGACACTCAAGTGCACCCTGTTTCAGACAAGATTTTGCACTTAGATTTCTTTCAGTTACACGATGATAAAGAAATCACTATGGAAGTTCCAGTGAAAGTAACAGGAGTTTCTCCAGGTGTCCTTTTAGGTGGTGTTTTACGTTTGAACCAACGTAGATTGAAAGTTAAAGCACTTCCAAAAAATCTTCCAGATTTCGTAGAAGCTGAAATCTCAGGTCTTGAAATGGGTAACAAATTATATGTTACTAAATTAGGTTCAGACAACTATAAATTGCTTCACCCAGAAAACACAGTAGTTGCTCAAGTGAGAATCTCACGTGCCGCAATGAAAGCTGCTCAAGAAGCTGCAAAAGCTGCGAAAGCACCTGCAAAAGGGAAGAAAAAATAATTTCACCTTATTTATATCAAAAGCACCAGCCTCAAAACTGGTGCTTTTTTTTTTGACAACAGCGGTTTGTTATTTAACTCAAAAATTCATCATACTATTTAGCATTAACACAACTATTTATGCTACATATTGAAAAAAACATTAATTTAGCAACCTATTTATAACTTTTTACATAAAAAATGAAAAAAATTACCCTACTATTAATTTTTATTGGGTCTTTGTCCTCCTCATATGGGCAAAATAATCCAGTAAAAAAAGGCGCAACGCTTTTTGGTAAAACCGTAAATGCTATACATACACATGACAACGGTAATATTGTTAAATGTGTAACTCCTGAATATGAAGAATATTTAAAAATTGTTGATAAAACCAGACCTGGTACAGAAGAATTTGAAGCATGGCTTGCTCCAAAAATTGAGCAGGTTAAAAAAACAATGCAATCTTCAGAAACTTCAAGACAGCCAAATATTGTATATAATATTCCAGTTGTTGTACACGTAATACACAATGGAACTGCTGTAGGCACTGGAGCAAATATAGCTGATGCACAAATAATTTCACAGATAACTGTATTGAATCAAGATTTCAGAAGAATGATTGGAACACCAGGATTTAATAGCAATGCTGTCGGTGCAGATACAGAAGTACAGTTTTGCTTAGCCCAAAGAACTCCCAATGGTTTGCCATCAACAGGAATCAATAGAATTTCAAGAACAGAAACAACTTGGACAACAGCCATGATCGAAACTACCTTGAAGCCGTCAACACAATGGGATCCAACAAGATATTTAAATATTTGGGTTGTAACACAAATGAATGAGCCTGGAATTGGTGAAATATTAGGATTTGCGCAATTTCCAACAGGCTCAGGTTTGCCAGGGCTTGGCGGAACTACAACAGCAAATACTGACGGTGTCGTAATTGGTTACAGGTATTTTGGATCTCGCACACTTTATCCAGCTGGAAGTTACAGTGCACCATATGACAGAGGAAGAACAACAACGCACGAAGTGGGACACTTTTTAGGTCTTAGACACATAACAGGAGATAGTTCATCATGTGTTGTTAATGCTACAGATAGCAATAATGATTACTGCCCCGACACTCCTGCACAAGCAACATTAACAAGCGGATGCCCTACAGGAAAAGACAGTTGCCCAAGTTCTCCAGGCCTCGATATGATTCAAAATTACATGGATTATTCTAATGATACTTGCCTAAACGTGTTCACTTTAAATCAGAAAGCAAGAATTGTTGCTGTTATGACGAACTCACCAAGAAGAGCTTCCCTAGCAACTTCAAATGGTTGCACTGCTCCTGCTCTTGTAGGCCTAGACGGCTCACTTGAAATTACAAGTTTAAACATCAGCTGTGGAACTTCATTTACACCAACATTAACCTTTGTAAACCGTGGCACCACAACTTTAACATCTGCAAGTTTAAGCTACAGGATAGACAATGAAACTCCGCAAACTTATAATTGGACTGGTTCTTTAGCAACAAATGCTTCACAGGTCATCAATGTCGGAGCATTAACAAGCACTCCAGGAAATCATACATTCTACACGATAGTAAATACAGTTAATGGTGCAGCAGATCAAAATGCAAACAATGACAATTCATCAACTTTTACTTTATCTCAAAGTTTTGAAGCAAATGAATACTTATTTACTTTACAACCTGATTATTATGGACCAGAAACAACTTGGACATTAACAAACAGCGCTGGAGCTTTTATAGATTTTGGCGGTCCATATAGTGAAGGTGAAAATAATGGCAATAGCATTACAGCGCTACCTGCAATTGTAAACAGAACTTGGACATTACCAAGCAACGAATGTTATACATTTACTATCATTGACGAAGAAAGTGATGGAATCTGTTGTGCTTATGGAAATGGCTATTACAACATTAGAACAATTTCAGGTCAAGAGGTTGCATCAGGAGGAACTTTTACAGCAAGTGAAAGCAAAACTTTTGGAGTTAATGTATTGAGCAATTCTGAATTTAATCTTTTAGAAGGCATTAGCTTATATCCAAATCCATCAAATAGCATTGTTAACATATCAGTACCAAACTCAATTGGACTTCCTGATAATATAACAATCTACAATAATCTAGGACAGCTAGTTCAAACAATAACAGTTTCTTCACAAAATGATCTTTCTATAAATGCATCTTCTTTAAGCAATGGAATTTATTTTATAAAAATATCAAAGGATAACAATAAAAAAACATTGCGTTTTATTAAAAATTAACCAATAAAAAATTCTATAATTTTAAAAAGGCGATACTTAGTATCGCCTTTTTAACTTTAAATTCAAACGCAACTCTTTTTAAATTACACTTCCAAATTTGCTATAGAAAAACTATTTTTACAAAATGAATTGGCTATCCCAAATATTCAAAAAAGAAAATAAAACAGATTTAGATCCAATGAAAAAATTTCTCATCGTTGGCCTTGGAAACATTGGCGCAGAATATGTAAATACAAGACATAATATAGGATTTAAAGTTGTTGATCATCTCGCTAGAAAAGAATCAGTAGATTTTCAAACTGCTAAACTTGGAGCCATGGCAGAATATAAGTTAAAAGGAAGAACATTGTTTCTTTTAAAGCCAAATACTTATATGAACCTTAGCGGAAAAGCTGTAAAATATTGGATGGACAAAGAAAATATTCCAGTTTCAAATGTTTTGATTATTACTGATGATCTAAATTTACCCTTCGGAAGTATTAGAATTCGCACAAAGGGAAGCGATGGCGGTCATAACGGACTAAAAAGCATTCAACAGATTTTAAATTCTTCAGAATATCCACGATTCCGTTTTGGAATCAGCGATGAGTTTAAGAAAGGAAAACAAGTTGACTATGTCCTTGGGGAATGGAACGACGATGAAAAAGCGAAACTTACAGAAAGATTAGACATTTCGGCTGAAATCATTCAATCTTTTGCGCTTGCCGGACTCGAAATTACGATGACTTCCTTTAATGGCAAATAATAATTGTATTTTGCTATCTAAAAATGAGAACTAATTTAATTCTGATTACTTTTTAATTTCCTCCTCCAAAACCAAGATTTAACAACTTATAAGGCATCCTAAATGAACAGTACCTATACGGACAAGAGCAACTGCAGTTTTGAAATACTTAAAAAGTAAAAGGTGACGCAATTGAAAATATATAACTAAAAATATTTGGGCAAATTTCAGCTTATAGTAATAAAACAAATCACCTAAAAAAACTCCTGACAACCAATATGTTTCAAAATAATTGCAAACGCATTTTATATATCCGTCAGATACTTATAAATTTGCAAACCGCTAAATTACAATTTTGAAAATTTTCAACACAATACAAGAATTCCAGTCTAAAAACCATACAATTGCCACGCTTGGCACTTTTGATGGAGTACATTTAGGTCATGGAAAAATAATAGAAAAACTAGTTCAAAGCGCATTTGAAGAAAAATGCGAAAGTCTAGTACTTACTTTTTTCCCACATCCGCGCATGGTTTTGCAAAATGACGGAACAATAAAACTTCTAAATACAATTGATGAAAGAGCTGCATTATTAAAAAAAGCAGGACTCGACAACCTAATAATTCATCCGTTTGATCAAAAATTTTCTCAGATGGAAGCCGAAGAATTCGTAAAAACAATTCTTGTTGATCAGTTTAAAATAAGAAAAATCATTATTGGCCATGACCATCGTTTTGGCAGAAATCGCTCGGCCGACATTAATGATTTGATTGCTTTTGGAAAAATTTATAATTTTGAAGTAGAGCAGATTTCAGCAGAAGAAATTGATGAAGTTTCCATCAGTTCAACTAAAATTAGAAAAGCTCTTGATTCTGGAAATATTACTTTAGCAAATGAATATTTAGGCTATAATTATTTTCTAACAGGAAAGGTAATTCAAGGAAAACAACTCGGAAGAACTATCAATTTTCCAACTGCAAATATCAAAATTGAAGAAGATTATAAGCTGATTCCACAAAACGGAGTCTATATTGTGAAAAGTTTTATCGACGGAAATATTGTTTATGGGATGATGAATATTGGTACAAATCCTACAGTAAATGGAGAAAAACAATCAATTGAAGTGCATTACCTAGATTTTGAAGGAGATTTATACGGTAAAAATATTGCTGTAGAATTATTATATAGAATTCGGTCAGAAGAAAAATTTCCTTCGTTTGACGCTTTAAAGTTGCAACTCGAAAAAGACAGAAACACGGCTAAAGATTTTATTAAAAACTTAAAATGAAAAAGCTTTTCCAACCAATTGACAATGCGCCACTGATTATTTTTAGAATTTTCTTTGGATTTTTGCTTGCTGCAGAAACCTTTGGCGCGATTTTAACAGGTTGGGTAAAAAAAAATTTTATAGATCCTCAATTTACTTTCAGCCACATCGGTATGGAATGGCTGCAACCACTTCCAGGCTATGGAATGTATTTTTATTTTGCCTTGATGGGATTTTTTGGAATTTTTGTCATGATGGGATGGAAATACCGTTGGAGTTTAAGTGTTTTCACGATTCTATGGACGATTTCCTATTGGATGCAAAAAACATCATACAACAATCACTACTACATGCTAATTTTAGTTTGTTTGATAATGATCTTTCTACCTGCAGAAAAATATGCATCAATCGACGCCAGGAAAAATCCTGGAATTAAAAGTTTAAGCATGCCAAAATGGTGTTCTTGGGTCATGATTTTTCAAATTGCTATTGTTTACTTTTTTGCCACAGTTTCAAAATTTTATCCAGATTGGCTTGATGGCACTTTTACAAAAAACCTTTTAGCAAATAAGTCGCCTTATCCAGCAATTCAAGAAATTTTCAATCAAAAATGGTTTTATCTCTTCATTGCTTATTCAGGAATTGCATTTGATTTATTGATAATTCCGATGCTTCTTTGGAAAAAAACCAGAACTTTTGCATTTATAGCTTCTTTGATTTTCCACCTTTTCAACGCGATAACATTACAAATTGGAATCTTTCCGTTTTTTGCTCTGAGCTTTGCAGTTTTCTTTTATCCTCCAGAAAAAATCAGGAATATTTTCTTCAAGAAAAAACCAAAATTAGATTTAAAAACCGCTTCTGTTTATGAAAGCAAATCGGTTTTAATGTATTTCTTCCTACCCTATTTTGTTATTCAAATTTTGCTTCCGATAAGACACTGGTTCATCAAAGGTGATGTTTTATGGACAGAAGAAGGCCATCGATTAAGCTGGAGAATGATGCTTAGATCTCGAAGTGGCTTTAATAATTTTAAAATTTATGATAAGAAAACGGGGCATCGAATTTTCTATAATCTGAACTCAAAATTAACTCCAAAACAAATAAGCATGGTTTCAGAAAAACCAGACGCAATTTGGCAAATGGCACAGCGAATTAAAGAAGAATATGCCCTGGAAGGAAAAAATGTAAAGATTTTTGCAGACTGTCAAATTTCAATTAATCAAAAGCCTTATAAAAAATTTATTGATCCTGAAATAGATTTAGCCGAAGCCGACTGGAATTATTTTTTTCATAATGATTGGATCTTACTTTATGATAATCAAGGAAATATAATTAAATAATTCACACAAATAGTGTTTAGTCAGAAAAACCCTGTTTATTAAAATTTTATTAAATATCCGTCTAATAAGCAAACAAATACTCAAAATCTAGATTAAATTTTGTAATTTTAGTTATACCAATGCGATTAATTAATTAGCGCATGCTAAAAAAATTAAAACTAACTAAACTATTTATTATGAAATTTTCAAGACTATTCATCAACGGCATCATTATTTTTATTGGTATTGGATTATACTTTTTATTAATCGAAACTTTAGGACTAGCAGATCAAATTTACTTGAGACTTCTAAATTTCATTTTCGTGATTTATGGAGTGAATAGAACGATAAAGTCAAATTATCATGACGGAATTAACGGTTATCTAACAAATCTTCTTGCTGGTTTTCTTACCGGAATGGTTGGATTAATTTTAGGATTAGTAGCTTTTATGATTTATATAGAATCTTTAGGTGGTGATCTTGAACATTTTTCAAGCAGTTATGTTTTTGGCGGCGGAGACCCATCATTATATCAATTTTGCTTTGGACTATTCATTGAAGGAGCTGCTTCATCAATGATAGTATCTTTTGCAATGATGCAGTATTGGAAAGATAAAGTAGAAAAAATCGACAAAGCAAATTAAGTTTTTTACTAAATATATTTAATTTAAGGATTACAATTGTTGTAATCCTTTTTTTATGAATAACCTTTTAATTTTAACTTCAGAGAAAACATTTTTTATTTAATATAAATCCAAAATCTGACGCAACCTTTTTGCATATTGTTATTCTTATACTTGAATTCAAATAACAAAAACTGATGCATAAAAAATGTTCTCATTGCAAGCCGTGCATGCTTTTCTTCTTGTTATACTTTTTTTTTACATTAAATACTACTGCAAATACTATTCAACATTGTGATTCATTGATTCAAAACGGAATAGATGCAATGTGGAAAAAAGACCATGTGAAATCTTTAGAATTATTGACGGAAGCTCGAAATTTAGCCGAAAAAAATCGCTGGTACAAACAATTATTTTTAGCTACAAATAACATTGGCGCCAATTATTATACTATTCTAGATTATGGCGAAGCGCTGAATTATTACTTAGAAAGCTATACAATTGCAGTCAAAAACCTAGAACCAAAGTATGAAATGATTGTTTTAAACAATATTGCCATTTTATATTCTAAGGAAAAAAATTATGAAAAAGCAAATGAATATTTCCAAAAAGCCTATGATATTGCTGTTGAAAATAAAGATGCGGTAAAGATCGGATTATATGCCATGAATTTAGGAAATGTAGCTAATGAAACTGGCAATTTGAAAAAAGCAAGAATTTATTTTAATGAATCGCTTCCTAATCTTGCTTCACAACCACCACTTCTGATTTTAACAAAAATTGCAATTGCCGAAAATGATTTACTCCAAGGAAATTCAAAACAAGCTCGGCTTAGTGCTGAAGAAATTTTAAAAACCACGAAAGATTTAGAATATAATGATATAGGAATTTCACTTTTGATGATTTTGGCAAAAAGCCATTTAGAAGAAAACAATTTGGATCTTGCTAAAAATTATACCAACAAAATTTTAAAAAAAAATCCAAATCTTGAAAGTAAAATTGCTGTTTTTAAATTGCTTTCAGATATTTATTATGCTGAAAAATCATATGATCTTGCTTTAATGACTAAAGATTCAATTATTGAAACAGAAGGAAAACTTAATGAAATTAAAAACGGAAAAGTATTTGAAAACAGTCGTGTAAAATTTGAGATTGAAAATTATAAAAAAGAAATTGCACTTAGGGAATCAAAAATTGATGATGAACGCCAAATGTTTTATTGTGTAATTGGCATTATCTTTATTATTGTGCTATTCATCATTTTGACCTTGAGAAATCTTTCGATTAAGCACAAACAAAAAAAACTAATTGCCGAAAGAAATGAACACATTGTTACTTTAGAACTTGAAAAAGAAAAAAGCGATAATTTGCTATTAGAAAAAATGTTTAACGAAAAGGAAACCTCGGCACTTTTAGAACAAGAAAGATTGAAAAATGAAATTGAGATCAAGAATAGAAAACTTTCCGCAAAAGCACTTTATCTTTCCGGCAGAAACGAATTGATAGAAGAAACATTGCAGACTTTGTCAAAACTTCCAGAGATTTCAAAAGATGCAGCTTTGGTAGAACACATTAAAACTTTAAAAAACCATTTAAAAACTGAAGATGAATGGGATAGTTTTATTACACATTTTGAAGAAGTGAATCAACACTTCATAAATGACTTAAAAACCAAGCATCCAAAGCTAAACGCAAATGACATTCGATTCATTTCTTACATCTATATGAATTTGAGTACGAAAGAAATTTCTTCGATGCTTAATATTACACCCGATGCTTGTCGAAAGAGAAAAGAAAGAATTGCAACACGTATGGAATTACCACACGACATTAACCTATACGACTATCTTTCAGTATTTTAAAATACAAAATCACAATTTGTCCAAATAGATGTCACACTATGTCCAGCCTATTTTTTTGATATCAGGTTGCTTTTTCTGAAAATTTAGAAAACAAAATAAACTGATTATGAAAAAAATTACAATTTTAGCTGCTTTGCTATTTATGAGCATTTCCATGAATGCCCAAGTCAGCTTTGAAGGCGTTTCAGATTATGGAAGACTTCAAAACATGACTTACCATCCAACTATCCAAAATCGGATTTATGCTGCAACTCAAGGAAACCATTTAATCATCTCTAATGACAATGGAACAAATTGGAGCTTGCTTTACTCTTTTCCAAATTCACAAACGAGGATTACGAATCTTAAATTCATTGGCGGTGATTTCTTAAGTTTTACAATTGTTGGTGATCCAGCTGTTGAAGGAATCTATACTTTTAATACTACAACAAACAGTATTGCCTCTTTCTTTGCTTCTCCATATACAATAGGCGGAGCACAAATCACCTCTTATGACTTATATGATTCTCAAGGAAGTGGAATCATAGCTAATGTTTCTTACAATGAAAATTTAGCTCCAAAATCAAAAGTTTTTCATTCTTCGGATGGCGGTACCAACTGGGAATTAATTTATTATAGCGACGATTATAGCACTGTTCAAGTAACAACCGTAGCAATTAGCCCAGTAAGCAAATCAAAATTATTTATCGGTAGATCGCTTGGAGCAGAAGGAATCAATGGAGGATTGTTAGTTTCAAATGACTTTGGAACTACTTGGACAGAAAATATGGCGGGATTTCCATTTAGCGCAATTACCTTTAATCCAATCAATGGAGATGACATCATTGTGGGAACAGGAATTAGTTTCAGCTTAGTAGAAGAACGTGTTTATAGATCGCCAGATGGAGGAACTACTTGGAATCAGCTTCCGATAACTTTCAATGACCAAACATTAAACTGTGTTAATTCAATTGTATTTAGTCCAACTGATGCCAATAAAATTATCCTTTTAGATGAAAATGAAATCATCAAGTCAAATGACGGAGGTGCAACTTGGACAAGCGTAGTTTATCCACAATATGCTGAAGATTACTATTATGGTCTAGACGCTTCGTTCAATCCTTTTAATGACAGCCAAATTGCAATTTCAACTGATTTTTATCCGCAAATGTCTATTGACGGAGGAATAACTTTGTCACAAATCAGAGTTCCTTATTATAATGTTACCAGCGTTTCTCATGCTTCTGTAAATGGAGCCAAGCATTTATATTATGGAGCGCAAGGTGGCCGTATTCATAAAAATTTAAGCACTTCTCAATCTACTATTTTTGAATCTGAGCAGATCACGCGATTTAACCCAAAAAGTCATTACCTAACAGCTGACAATAACGTTCCAGGAAGAATTTTTAACTTAGCAACACGTGGTTTTTTTGGAGGCATATTTTCAGTAAGTACTGACTATGGACTGACTTATACAAATTTGATAGAAAACTATGCAACTGATTCTCAAGAAGTTTTGGTTGACCCAACAAACAACAACATCGTTTATGTTTCTACAAGAAATGGTGAAGGAAGCACTGTTAACAAAATCAATTTTTCTGATTTAGAAAATGTTGTTACCGAAGAAATTACTACTCCAGAGGTTTTTGAAGATGGAAGTGGTGTTGTAACTGGTTTTTCAATTGTTGCCAGCCATCCAAATGAAATTTATATTACAAAAGGAAATAAATTTTTAAAATCATCAGATTCAGGTTTGACATGGTCAGAAATGATGAACGGATTGTCAATTGGTTCAAGTGATTTAATTTGGGACATGCAACGCAATCCTTTAGATGAAAATCAATTTACTGTTGGCACTAATCTGGGCGTATTTACAACACTGGATGCTGGCGAGAATTGGACGCAAATTTTATTTGGCCAAGATGTCAAAAGAATCACTTATTCTCCAGTAAATAACGGGGTAATTATTGCAAGTGTACATACTGGAATTTCAAGCGAAGCCACAATTTATTATACTACTGATGGTGGAAATGAATGGTCAAATGTAACTCCGCAAGAAATTAAAAATGTACAATCTTATGGAATGGATTATGATTTTGACGGCACTTCAATCAATGCTTATATTGCTACAACAGATTTAGGCGTAATCAAATTCACAATTGAGGATCTCGCTTTGGGAGTACACAATCCGGTTGCTTCGGCAAGCCCCATCTCAATTTATCCAAATCCAGCTTCAAGTGAATTGAATATTGCAGTTTCCGGAAATGCATTTGAAATCAAGAATACTGCAATCTTTTCGATTACTGGACAAAAAGTGATGGAAAGCACAGAGAGCAAAATTAATATTTCAAGCCTAAATACTGGAATATATATCGTAAACGTAAAGGCCGACAACAACACAACCTATACGCAGAAATTAGTTAAAAAATAGTTTTTTAGATTAATGTCGAAAGCTGCATTCCTTCATTGGCATGCAGCTTTTTTTATGGCAAAAATTTAAGATTTGGCGCTTTACAATTTGATAATGCTTTATTAACTTTGTTAGAACTGAGTTGAAATTAATATTTACAAATATCTAAATATTTCTACCATGCCATTGCAATTAACTGAAATTGAGCGTGTAAAAACCATTTCTAAAGAAGAATTTTATAAAAATTATGTATTAAAACAAAAGCCTTTAGTTGTTGAAAAACTTACTGAAGATTGGCCTGCCTATAAAAAATGGAGGCTTGATTACATAAAAAATATTGCAGGCGACAAGGTTGTCCCGTTATATGATGACCGTCCCGTGACACACAAGGATGGTTTCAATGAAGCGCATGCCAAGATGAAAATGACTGATTATATTGATCTCTTACAATCAAAGCCTACAAATTATCGCATATTTCTTTACAACTTAATGCAGCAAGTTCCTTCGCTAAAATTAGATTTCAAATGGCCTGAGATTGGACTTAGATTGGTAAAACAGCTTCCTATGCTTTTCTTTGGAGGAGAAAATTCAAAAGTCTTCATTCATTATGATATTGACTATTCAAATATCTTGCATTTTCATTTCCATGGAAAAAAACAGTGTATTCTTTTTGCCCCAGATCAGACACCTTTTTTATATAAAGTACCGCATGCTTTGATTTCAAGGGAAGACATTGATTTTGACAATCCAGATCTTGACAGATGGCCAGCGCTAAAGCAAGCAAAAGGATTGATTTGCAATCTTGAACATGGCGAAATGCTTTATATGCCCGAAGGCTATTGGCATTATATGAAATACCTAACCCCAGGATTTTCAATGAGTCTGCGTGCATTTCCTAGAAAACTTTCAAATCTTGGAAGAGCTGCTTATAATATTTTTATAATGCGCCATTTTGACAACATGATGCGAAAGTGGAAAGGCCAAGAATGGATTGACTATAAAAATGAACAAGCAATTATTAGAACACACAAAAACTTAAATATTGATATAAAAAAAGTCCCGGCTTAATGGCCGGGACTTTTTATTTGTAAACTTTTAAAGACTAATTCATTATAATCTTTTTACTAGTTTCCATTCCGTTTTCGAGGTAGATTTTTATTACTAGTGCTTGTTGATTAGCAGTCACTTCTTGAATAACAAATTCTTTTTCATTTACCTTTTTATTTTCATAGATTGTTCTTCCTAGCAAATCATAAATTGCGACTTTTTGGATATTCTCAATAGAAGATTTAATTGTGATTGTTTCATTTTTAACCGCAACACGTATGCTGTTATTGATCAAATCAAAATCTGGATTACCAAGTGTTTCGTTTGTAAAACGAAGGACAAATCGCTCATTGAATGTTCCAATCGCAGAAGCAAAAGTATAATCAGACTGTTTTAAATCATGAATAACATTTAAAACCCTGTCTTCAAGATAGATATTTTGGTTTGCAAACAATCCGTCAAAATTTGCCAAACTGATTTTTAAATTGCCTGCTGTTGTTGTTTTATAGCCTAATTCAACCCTGTCTTCTGTAGTAAAAGGCAAAGCTCTTCCTTGTATTGACAACGTTTTTCCTGAAACTATCGAATAAAGCATTACTGCGCCTGATCCAAAATTTTCTCCGTCAAAATTACGATCAATTTCGTTTGATGCACCATTGATATACCCAACCAAAATCTGCTTGAAAGCGTTGTGAGAGTTAGCCATATTTAGCCAAATTCTGCTTTTGTCAAGAGCATTTCTATTCAAATTTAAACTTCTCAAAAACTGTGTATTATTTTGGGTCACTCGCATGCTATTATTGAAAGTTGCTATTCCTAGATCTGTTCCTTTCACGAAAAAAGATTGACCGGCAGCAATATATCCGTTGTAAACTGTAGCACTTTGGGCTGTTGATGTTCCACCAAGTCCGTTATATACAGCAAAATCACTTGGAGAATAATTATAAAATCCATTAGAATCCGGTGTTGGATCTAAAGGCGTATTATGCGTCCATACATAAATTGTTCCCTCTAAATCAGGATTTATGATAGCATCTAAAAATTTATCTGCGGAAATCGCAGAAGCATATGGATTTCCAAGTAGATTCCATCTTACGGATGATGTGCTTCCTACAACTGGCACTGTCACAACTCCATTATTAGGTATTCCTGAAAAATTACCGATAAATTCATCTGTATTTAGAGGATTTGTTGAAAAATTTTGAGGTGCGCGTATTATGTATCCTAAGCCTTTTTCCATTTCTTGCGTTCTGATAACATTTGTCCAATCTTGAAAATTAGAATCCCAAACAAAATATTTATCTGCTAATGTATCTGGCGAAAGATCGCCCACCGTTTGAGGAGAAACTGGTGATGACCAATAAGTGTAATCATAGCGATACATTGGCATTGCAATTCTTTCCATTTCAACAGCAGAACCTGTGTTTACTGCGTCGTCACAAACTTGAACAAGGCTTCCGTTATTTTTGATATAAAACGGACCGTTATTTGTCAATCCATATTCAATTTTGATATACCCGCCGTCTGCAATAGTTATTTCGCCGTTGTTTACTAAACTTCTAGCTTCAAAGTTTCCTGCTACTGTAGAATAAATTCCGGTAATTACTACATCTTTTGTTTTATCAGGAAGCCCTCCTACCCATGCAAAACCATCCCAAGTAACGGTTCCTAAAGAACCAACTACATTCACCGCATTTGTTGCCGTATAACAAGTTGCTGTATTTTCTCTTACCTGAGCATAGAATTGATAATGATCTAATCCTGTTAATGAAGATACCGATAAAGCCGAGGTTGTGGCTCCGTTATAAACACCTCCATCAACAATTTCTGTCCAAGCTGAAGAACCTGGCGCCGTTATAAACCATTGGTATGTTAATGGATTTCCACCAGCAAATCCTTCGGTTCCTGCAATTGTCAGTAAAGTTGAGCCACATTTATCTGTGAAAACTGGCTGTAATGTCACCACTGGCAAATTTTCTACAATTGTAGGCGCTACTCCACTTCCAACACATTCACTAGCTGCAATATTTTGGGTTGTCCAATCTGCATTGGTAAAGACTGTTTTTGGAGATAATGCTGCGATTTTTCTTTTTAAATAGTATCCAACACGATTTGGAGTTGCAACATCATCAATTATTGTTGTTCCGTTGCTTGCTCTTAACTGAAAACCATCATCAGAGCCGAAACCTCCAGTTATTGTTCCGTTGCTAGTTGAAGCCGGGGTTGTACATTGATTTGTGCCAGTAACCTTAATAATTGCAATTCCTCCAGAAAGTATTGTCCCCGAAATAGATGCGTAATTTGCAAAATCATTCAGACTGTAAGTACCCGCTCTATAAAGTCTGTAATCAGAAAGGTTTTTCGAAGATGCTGTACCATTAAAAATAGAAACATAACCACCTGAACCTCCATTTTCATCATAAACTTCATAAATCAGAAGATCAGAAGGAACTCCTGTGCTATTCTCACATCCTGCAGATACATTATGAATTACATTGAATGCATTTGATGCCGCACATCCTTGGGCGTTAGTGATAACAATATTTCCAGAAGTTGCGCCAACTGGAACAATAGCTTTAATCTCTGTAGCAGAAATATGCATAACAGAAGTAGCTGTAATTCCATTAAAAGTTACAGTTCCTCCTGTAATGCTTCCTGTTGTGGCAATAATAGTTACTTCTGTTCCGACTGGGCCCGAAGCTGGTGTAACGGTAGTTGTTATTGCATTACAATTTCCTGTTCCTTGAATTAGAAAAGTATATGGATTTTCATTACCTGTCGTATCATTATTCGCAATAGAGACAATTGCAGTACGCACGCCTGCTCTCGTAGGATGGAAAGTTATTTTAAAATTAGACGTACTTCCTGAAGCAATAGAACTTGCCGGATATTGAGTCACTGAAAAGTCTCCAGGATTTGCACCAACGATATCGATAATTGGCGAGCCTGTCAATAGCAACGTGCTCAATCCTACATTACCAATGCTATATTCTTTCTCTTGGCTTGCCCCAATTGTTTGACCTGCAAAGAGCGTAAGATTTAATGGTGAAGCTGTTGTGCTTCCGCTAGCAATATTTTGATTATTCCCTTTGATATAAATTTCAGAACCTGGTGCCTGAACGATATTTAAAGTATAGTCTTCGACCTCTCCGTCAAAATTTGTGTCACAAGATGCTGGCAGAGCATCATATTTTACAGCAACTCTCATTCTAACATTACCAATCGCAGCGCCAGTTGGTACATTAATTTCAAGTCCAGAAAGAGTTGTGAGACCATTTGCAACGTTGTATGCTGTTCCTAAATCAAAACTTTCACCACTGTCATTGAAGCTTCCATTTTTATTCCAATCAATCCAAGCTCTTGCATACACTGTTGATGCTCCGTCAGTATTTGCATAAACAGAAAGCGGATAACTTTCTCCAACATTTAAATCAGTATTAATAGCCGTAAAATTAGAATAAGCATTATCTTCAGCTGGAGTAGGATTATCGATAGTATTAAAAATAACTCTTCTTATTCCTGTGAAAAATAAATCTGTAGCATTTCCATTAGAAATACAATAAGTTATTTCTGGTGTTTGACAAACTGAAACACCTTCACTCCATTCTGTTCCTTTTTTAACAAAGACTTTATAACAGTAAGAAGTTCCGTTAACTAGTCCTGTTACTGGCGCACTGTTTCCTGTTCCTTTATATACAATTTGATTTGGACCGGCGTAAGCTGCATTCGCAGTATAAGCAGAACCATCACCAGAAGGTGTAAAAACTACCGGTCCGCCTTGATTAGCAACTACAATATATTCATAGCATGATATTGGCGTAGGTCTTGCCCATGTTATTGAAGTTGACAAATTAGCAACACTTGCTGCTAAAGTTGAAACTTCGGGTGTTTTAGCAACAGAATTATAAATAACCCATGAAGATGTTGTTGCAGTTGTAGCGATTCCCGGTGACCATCCTGTTATTGTTTCACTCTTGTAGGCCACGACTTTATAAGTATAAATTGTTCCAGGAGTAAGACCAGTAATAGTCGCTGAAGTTGCGCTTCCTTTATAAACAGCTCGACCTAAAGTTGAGTAAGTTGTTGCTAGTGAAAAATCACTGTTTATAACATAATCAACAGCATTTCCTGCAGAAGCTGCTGTCATTTGTGGTACCGTGGCGCTTGGCAAAGCAAAAACAATATAGCCTGTTGGAGGAGTAGTTCCTGTTGCAGCATCCCAGTTTAATGTCACATTCGTATTTCCAAAACAGCTTTTTGTATCCATATTTGTCGCATTCGTCGTTTGCGAATTCGTCAATGTCAATGTTGCAGTATTTGAAGTCGCAACATTACAAGAATTTGTAACAATACATTTATACTGATAACCATTCATGGCATCAGTTGTCGCTGGTGTTGTGTATGAAGCAGTTGTGCCGCCAGAACCATTGGCAACATTTGCCCATGTTGATCCTCCATTTGTTGAGACTTGCCATTGATAAGTCACTGAAGTTCCGGTTGCTGTTACCGCAAAATTTGCAGTAGCAGGAATTACTCTGCTGATGCTTGCAGGACTGGCTGTAATATTTGATGACTGGTTGATCACAACTGCATAAGCAGCAGTGGAAGCTGCAGACCACACACCTCCCTTATTTGCCCTGACATAATAATTTCCAGATGTTATCACAGCTAACGGCGTAGTTGCATTATTTACCGTTGAAGTTCCTAAAGATGCCGTTTGCCAAAAATAAGTTACATCGGCAGGAATAGTTCCAGTATAAGTAAGGGTTGTGGCATCGCAGGCAGGCGTTATTCCCGATATGGTTCCTGCTGGTGTTGCAGGGATATCAGTTCCTGTTCCTTGGATTGCAAAGGTATATGGATTTTCATCGCTATCATCATTAGCGATACTAATTGTCGCTGCTCTAGCACCAACTGCGCTTGGATCAAAAGTTATTTGAAAAGTCGTAGTGCCATTAGTAGCGACTATTGGCGTAGAAGGAATAGCAGTGACCGAAAAATCAGCACTATTTGCTCCCGAAATAACAACATACGGACTAGCTCCTGTTAAATTCAGAACGCTTGCTCCCGTATTTTGAATTGTAAATGTTCTTACGATAGTTCCAGAAGTAATATCAACGCTTCCAAAATCGGTATGATTGTTAGTCAAAGGTGTTGTACTGCCACTGGCAATATTGGCACCGTTTCCTGTTATATTTATTTCTGAAGCAGGGGCTGTGGCAATCGCTTTGACAGCAAAATTATAGGTAGACTCGTCACTATCATTACTATCTACAATTACCTGATTGTCAAAAGTTCCGGCAGAAGCATTATTAAAACTAACCGTAAAAGTTGTATTGCTGTTTGATGGAACGGTATTCAAAAGCGGTTGTGTAACAGTAAATCCTGAAGTGTTATTTAATAAAACAACTGAAGGCACAGGCAATATTAAATCAGCCGTACCCGTATTTTCTATTGTAAATGTTTTTGTAACAGTTGTGTTTATAACTGCAGAACCAAAATCAGTATTGTCTGTTGCTGACGGCGTTAGATCACCAGCGGCAATTGATGTGCCGTTTCCTTTGATATTAATTTCTGGTGCAATTGTCGTTCCTGTTCCTTGGATTGCAAACGTATAAGGGTTTTCATCGCTATCATTGTTGGCAATGCTTACTATTGCATCTTTTACACCTACTGTATTTGGATCAAAGGTAATTTGGAAAGTTGTAGTTCCGTTAGCAGCAGCAATTGGTGTTGATGGATTTACTGTTAAGGCAAAATCACTGGCGTTTGTCCCTGAAATTACAACATATGGACTTGCACCTGTCAAATTTAAAGCTGCCCCACCTGTATTTTGAATTGTGAAAGTTCTTATAATTGTACCAGAAGTGATATCTTGATTTCCAAAATTCGTATGATTTGTAGCTGAAACTGTTGTAGCACCACTTAAAATATTTGCAGAATTTCCTTGAAGATTTATTTCTGGACCAGATAATTTATAAAACTGTAATTCTTGTTGTGTATCGTTACCATAAGCGGCAAATCTAGTAGCACCAGAATTATGTGACAATTGCCTAACTGTTAATGCGACATTATTAACATTAAATCGACCCGATACGTAGGCAAAAGTCCAACGACTAGTATTTGAAACTACATCTTCTATTGAAGCCCCGTTTGGTAAACCTGAAGCATTATAGCCTACATATTTTTGACTTATCTCATTGTAAATAGTTTTTCCACTCCCATTTGTTTCTATCTTCCAAACATTACTAGTTGAAGGATTTACAATGTTACCACTTGTCAGGGAAACATTTGCGCTAACAAAATATCCAGCTGCCGCTGTACCACTTCTTCCATTAGTCATCAATTTTCCGCTATCTTCATCTGTGATTACGTAATATCCATCTGTAATACCTGCAAGACTAGTAACTTTTGTAAAAGTTCCAGTTCCTGAATATTGTGCAAAAGTATTGCCGACTCCAAAAACCATTAAAAACAATAGTAAAATTCTCTTCATAAATTCTCTTTTAAAAGTTGTCCCCTGTGCTTTTTACAGCCACGTTTTAAAATGATTAAGGCGCAAATGTAATACGCCTACATTATCTTAATATTAAGTTAATATAAAATCGCTGAAAGATAATTAATCTCTTACAAATAAGAACAATTCCATTTAAATTTTGTGGATAGTATATTTATTTTTATAAATTTTTAAGAAAAAAACTATTTCACATCTTTAAATTGTTACTCTGAAAATAATTTTAGAAAATTAAGAAGGCTTATTTTAAAAGTGATAAGTTTTACATGCTTATCATCCCAGATTTTCAAGCATTATTAATACTAAACAAGCTGTCAAAATAATCTATTTTTATAACAATAAAGCTTGTGAAACACTCAACCTACCTCTTTCTTTGCCTGTTGCGTCATTTTGCTTGGCAATAGCATGTTTTTGCTTAATACCCCCACCTCTATACCCCCCCTGAAGCACCTTTAAGCCACGACCTGTTGAGATTTTTGCTTCACCATGGCAACAATAAAGTAGCCGCATTCAGCTTTTTGCTCAGCTTGGAGACGTTTTTGCTCCGTCTACTGTGTTTTGTGGCAGGGAAGCAAGTTTTTTTAATTTACGGAGGAGAAAATAAAAGTGTCATTAAGAAGGATAAGTGACAATAATTAAAAGCCAGCGTTTTTAAGACTGGCTTTGTTGGATTTTCTAAAAGCAATTATTTTACTTCTGCAGCATCTATCAAGACAACTTCTGTACTTTCTGAAACTTGTTTAAAACGTTTTTTCAAGTGACCATAAGCAGTATCTGCGCCAGGAATTCCGGCTATCGATGCCGCCGCAAATAATCGATAAGCTGCAAGTGACATGACGAAAGCTTCTGATCCTGCAAGCATCATGGTATCTTCTAACTTTTCAGTAATGCGACGTGAAACCGATAGCAATTCATCAAGCTGCTTAAAGAGTACAAGATCATTTTTGAGTTTTGAAACATCTACATAAGCAGGAAGTACGCCGGGCGTATTTTCAATGTGCATTACTGAATCTTCTACAAAAACTTTGTTTGAGACATTAATTTTTGGAAGCGCCATGCGTTCTTGCGGTGACAAACCTGTCAAAAAAGGAAGTGAAGTTTCAAAAGCTATTAGTTTTGCTTTTGCTTCTTGAAGTGATGTTTCTGTCATGACAACATCAATTCTGTTGGAATTCAAATTCGGCATAAATATCTAATTTAAAATTAATTAAATGTCTGTTTGGGAAATACTTATTGCAAACATAAGATTTTATTTGATTTAAAAACAAAAACAATTATTCTTTTCTTTTCTTAAAATTATATTCTCTATTTTAACTTTTCAATCTATTGAAGCTTTTACGACATGTCTAGAAAAAAAGCTATTTTTGAAAAAATTGTTGCCATTACTTATGTCAAAAGAATATCCGACTGTTCGTGAAGCCATCCAAAAATTAGAGCATTATTGTGCCTACCAAGATCGTTGCCATGAAGAGGTAATTCAAAAACTGCGAACATTAAAAATGTCTTCTGATGAGATTGACCAAATTGTAGTGCACTTGATCACAGACAATTTCTTGAATGAGGAGCGCTTTGCCTGTTCTTTTGCTCGTGGCAAACACCGCATCAAATATTGGGGCAAAACGAGAATTATTCGCGAACTGCAACAGCGCCATATTTCGAAGTATAACATCGATAAAGCATTAAAAGAAATCAGTATGGAAGAATATCTTGAAAATTTTCATGCGCTTGCAGAAAAAACTTGGGAGAACTTACCAGAAACTAATCTTTTGAAAAAGAAAAAAAAGTGGTGTGACTTTCTTTTTAGAAAAGGTTTTGAAAGTAATTTGGTTTATGAAAAGCTGCAAGATTTGAGTTCTTCACAAAATAACAAATAATACTGTTTAAAACTAAAATAACAAAACCATACTTTTAAACTAATTATACTGAAAATCAGCTAGCGAGTATTATACGAAAATTGGATTTGTTTACATAATTTACATTAAAATAATAATTTTCCTACATTATTTACGAAAACGTTTTCGTTAAAAGATGTAGTTCATCGATTATTTTTGCAGTTCATCGAAAAGTCAGAAAATAGGGAAACTAAAAGCAATTTGGGAAGCGTATCTGAAATTACATTTGCTCAACCAAATTAAAAACAGATGTTTTTCCCCATGAAAAAAATTATCTTACTTTCGCTTTTGTTATTACCTTTTGTTGGATTTTCACAGCTAAATACAAACCAGGTAATTAAATCTACAAATGCAGCTCCTTACAATACGCTTCAAAATGCGTTAAATTATCTAAGAGATAATAATGGAATTTCTGCTTCAGTAACTTTACTTTTAGATAATGATCAAAATGTTAGTGCGCCAATAACAATTGATGCAATACCTGGAACGAATACTTATACCCTTACAATAAAACCAAACGTAGGTAAAACTATTAGAATAGTTGGTGATAATGTTAGCGCTAGTAATGGTATGCCTGCAACTATTAAATTCAATTCTGCAAAAAATATAGTTATAGACGGAAGCAACTCTGCTAATGGGAATAGTAGAGACCTATCAATTGAAAGAAACAATGTTATTGACTACATTCATGCAGCAGCTATATGGATGGCTAGTAGTAATTCTACAGCTAATAATAATATAACAATAAAAAACACTGTAATAAAATTCAGTACTAGAAACCAGCAAGCAAAATGGCTTTCTGGTATCTACGTTGGAAATAGCACAGGAGTAAATAGCAATGTCGCATTTACTACATCTTCATCAGCAAATTCAAATCTGAATTTCAATAATAATGAATTTACAAATGTTAGAGAAGGTATTTACATAAATAGTAGCACTACAGAAGCAAGAAAAGATAACGCAATAAATATTGAAAATAACGTTTTTGGCAGTACTAGTTCAAGTACAGCACCAACACAAGGTATTTATATTTTAAATTCTAAGAATGTAACCATTTCAGATAATAATTTTAGTGGTTTAGCAAATAATGATACTTCAACTCAAAAATTTTTAAATGCAGTTTTATTAACAGGAGTAAATACATTTATAATTGACAAAAACACTATTAACAACTTAAAAATAAACCACTCTGGAAACACGAGTAATGCAGGAATTGCGGTAAATGGAGCTTCAAGCAATGGTATAATTTCAAAAAACAGCATTTCTGACATTAGAAGAAGTTCAGGTGGCGCAATAAGCGGATTGCTTTTAGAAAGCTCAAGCACCACAAATAATATACAAGTAAGTAATAATATAATATATAACATTAGTACCGCTGGAGAAAACAACAACACTTCAGGAGCATATGGAATAAACATTAAAAGTGGTGGTGGATACAATATCTACTTTAATACTGTAGTAATGAATAGCCAAGAAACCATTAATGCTTCAAATGCTGCATTATATTTGGCTGGAGGTAATGGTATTGATATTAAAAACAACATTTTCTATAATACAAATGCAACTGCTGGTAGAAGATATGCGATTTATAGTAACATAGCCTCTTCTAATTTTTCTTCAGATTATAATGATTTATTTTCACAAGATTACATAGGATACATATCTTCAAACAGAACATCATTAGCAAATTGGAGAACAGGAGCTAACGAAGATGCAAACTCTAAAAACATTGCCCCAGTATTCTTAAATTCAAATTTAAGACTAAATACAGATAATTCAGATAATTTACAACTTATTGGACAGCAAGTTTCACCAGCAATCACAACAGACCGTTTTGATATAACTAGAAACACACCAACTATAGGTTCAGAAGAAATTAGAACTTGTGTGCCATTAGGCGATCCAAATGTATTTGGAACTAATAATTGGATTGGTTACGTATATAACAATGCTGCTGATATAACTAACCCTCCTGCCGCACCATTTGCATCTGCAAACTATAAAGGATTTGTAACTGAAAACGAACTGTTTGATCGTGATTCAGATACAGGAAATTTTTCAGGAGCAACAACGCAATTATGTGGAGATTATAATGATCACTTCGCAGTGCGTTATAAAATGAGAAAAAACTTTCCAGCCGGAACTTATGTTTTTAAAGTTGGTGGTGATGACGGATATAGATTAAAAGTTGGCACTTCAACAGTTATAGATAATTTTAATGTGCATGCCTATGCGACAAGTACGTCAGATCCAATTTTGTTAAGTGGTGATACAGAATTAATCCTTGACTATTATGAGGATATGACACACTCAAGAGTTTCTTTCTCTTATACTTATACTCCATGTGCTACATTAGCAGCACCAACTGCCATAGTAAGATCTGCAGCTACAGCTTGTACAACAGGAGATAGTGTTTTATTAACAGCTCAAGGCGGAACAATCGCAGGAACGACATACCAATGGGGAACCGGAACTGTTATAGGAACAGATATAATTGCAGGTCAAACTGGAGAATCAATTACAGTATCACCAACAACAGCAACAACATATTGGGTAAGAAGATACAGCAACGATGCTTGTGACAATTATTCAACTGGTGTTACAAGAAGAATAACACCAACTGACAGAACTGCTTATGGAGATGGACAGTGGATTGGTTATGTTTACTCTGGCTATACAAGCCGTGTAACTCCACCTGCTGCTCCAAATGGAGCAAACTACAGAGGTTATGTAACCGAACCAGCTATTTTTAACAGAAATGTTGGAGACGGAGTTTTCCGTGGCGCTACAACATCGTTATGCAGTGCTCCTTCTGAGAACTTCTATGTAAGCTATAAAATGAAATTAAATTTAGTGGCTGGTCAATACAACTTTACTGTTGGTGGTGATGATGGTTACAGATTATACATTGACGGAGTAGCACAGGCAGGAATTTATAACTGGACAGAACATGGCTATACAACAAGTTCAATATCAGTTAATTTTGAAACTACTGGCGATCACCTATTCGAATTACAATATTTTGATGGCCCAGGAACTTCACAAGTATCATTCACATACAACAAAAGAGAAGGAGATCCAACCGTTTTTGGAGACGGTGTATGGAATGTATACGGTTATAATGTAGAAGACATCAATGTTGACCCATTAGCGGCAAGTTATTATGGCTGGTTTATTGATCCTTCATTAGGAATAAACTCTGAAGACAGATGGAATAAAGATTTTTCACCGTCATTAGCTGTAGCTACTGCAACTGCAGGAACAACTGCTTGGGCTGGTTCAACATTACCAAACAACAATTATACTGTTATCCACAAAAGAAAAGGGTTTCCATGTGGTCTTTACCAAATTAAAATGGACAAATGGGATGATGCAGTTCAGGTTTATCTTAATGGAAATCTTATTTTTGAAGCAACAGGATATAATGGAAATGCAAACACAATAGTTCACCCAGAATTACCTGGATATTATTTAAATGCAGATTCTAAAATGGAAGTACGTTTAAGAGAAGGTGGCGGTGATGCGTATGTAAAAATGACTTTAAGTGACAAACCAAGTGTTTTTAACGGAACTTGGAATGCAAATCCCGAAAATACTTCAATTAGAATTGATAGCGATTTAGTATTAAACAACAATCTAAATGTTTGTTCTTGTACAGTAAAAGCAGGAAAAAAATTAACTATCGAGGCAAATGCAGCTTTAAACGTAATGAACAATGTTGTAGTTGAAACTGCAGGAAATATTTTAGTAAAAAACACTGGCTCTTTAGTTCAAATTAAAGATGATGCAACATTCACAGGGGATATAAATTCTTTCACAATGGAAAGAAATACAACCTCAATGATTATTTATGATTATACATATTGGTCATCTCCAGTAGCAGCTCAAAAATTAGTAACCTTTTCTCCTTTAACTTTAGCAGATAAATATTACAGCTATAATGGAACGGCTTGGTTTATCGAAAACCGCGACAATAATATGACAGCTGGAAGAGGATATATTATTAGAGCTCCTCAAGGTTGGAATGCGTCAATTACAAATGGCGGTAATAGCAACTATGAAACTCATGCAAATGGTTCATTTGATGGTGGTGTTTTCAAAGGTGTTTTCAAAGGAAAAGCAAATGCAGGTAATATAACGGTTCCGATTTTAGGAAGTGTGGGTTCAAATAATCTTATAGGAAATCCATATCCTTCACCAATCAGCACTACCGAATTTATCGCTGCAAACTCAGGAAAAACTGACGGTACTTTTTATTTCTGGGTACACAAAACACGTATTTCATCAACTCCAGATCCAAGCGGACTTTACCGTTACAACAATCAGGATTATGCAGTATACAACAAAACTGGAGGCGTTGCAACTAGCCCAGTTGCAAAAAAACCTGATGGAAATATCGCAGCTGGTCAAGGATTTTTTGTTAAATCAATTGGTACTGGAAATGTAGTATTCAAAAACAGCATGCGTGTTCAAGGAATAAGCAATAACTCAAATTTCTACAGAACTGCAAATAGAAATGAAACCGAAACAGTTCAAGACAGCAAATATTGGTTAAGCCTTTCAACTCCTGAAGGACTTTATAGTGAATTTCTAGTGGGTTACATGGACGGAGCAACAAATAGCATGGATATTAATTTTGATGGTATTACTTATTCTTCATCAAGTGTAATGCTTTACACAGTTGTTGACGCTAACAAATTAGCAATTCAAGGACGTCAATTTCCTTTCAGCAATACAGATGTAGTTCCTGTTGGATACAAAGCAGGTACAGCTGGAGAATACACAATCAGCATCAACAAAAAAGAAGGTCTTTTTGAAGAAGGTCAAGAAATTTATCTTTATGACACAACAACTAATCAATATCACGATTTGTTAGCAGGTGATTTTACATTCACTTCTGCAGCAGGAACTTTTGAAAGCCGTTTTGAAGTACGTTATATCAATACAACCCTAGGAGTTGAAACACCAATCGCTTCAAATTCTGATATCGTAGTATACAAAAACGGAAACCAAATTGCTGTAAAAGCAACTAACTTCACAATCGAAGATCTTCAAGTTTATGACATTACTGGAAAACTTCTTTATAATAAAAAAGGAATTGACAACAATGAATTCAGTACTTCATCTTTAAATGTTGCTACTCAAGTTTTAGTAGTAAAAGTAACTTTAGACGGAGGCCAAACAATCTCTAAAAAAGTTATTATGAACTAAGAAATAATGATTTATAAATAAAAAATCCCATAAGTAAATTACTTATGGGATTTTTTATTTATAAAACGATCTGAGAAAGTTCACATCCTATCTTTAAGATTCCTTTATTTAAATTCTTTGAAATAAAAACCTCAACATTATTCTTAATCTAGAATAATAGTATTCTTTTAAAACATAAAATAAAAATACATGCTTAATTTAAAGAAGAATACTTTCTAAATACATTAAAGAATTTAATATAATATTTAGAATTTAAGGCAGAATTTATTCCTAAATTTGAGTGACAACCTCCAATTTAACACAAACAAAAGCATGACAACCACAAAATTGCCACCTTATATAAAGGCCGTTTTTATTTCTTTATTAATTATTATCATTATTTTTTTCATGATAATGGCTAAACAAATTTTGGTGCCACTTTTAGTTTCGGGCTATATTGCAATGCTTATGACTTCGTTTTGCAACCGATTAGAGCGCTATAAAATTCCCAGATCACTTAGTGCTTTTATTGCGTTGCTCTTGATAGTGTCATTAATTACTGGAATTTTATTTTTTATTTTCACCCAGTTGAAAGGTTTTACAAATGACGTGGAAGCCAATATGAGCGAAAACCTCAACAATTTTGCAGTCAAAATTAATACATGGATTGAAAGTACTTTTGGTTATGATGCCGGGATGGGCAATGGATTTAAAATGGAGAAAATTGTAAAAATGATTGAATCAGGAAATACAAATATTTCTGAGCTTTTGATGATGACCCTTGGCACTTTATCGGATGTAATTTTACTCCCTGTTTTTATATTTTTTCTTCTAATCTATAGAGATCATCTGGCTGTTTTTGTTACGAAAGTATTTGAAAAACAGCGCAACAAAATCTTAATGGAACATATTGTTTCAATTAGAAGAATTGTGCATGCCTATATTGTAGGTGCCGGGAAAGTGATGTTAATATTAGGTATCGTGAATACAGCAGTACTTTTTGCGCTTGGAATAAAACATGCAATTTTCTTCGGAATGATTGCTGGATTACTAAATATCATTCCATATGTTGGTCCATTTATGGGAGCACTAATGCCTTTTTTCTTTGCTTTATTGACCAAAGACAGCCTTTTTTATCCATTTGCCGTTGTTATAGCTTTCACACTGATTCAATTTGCAGAAAGCAGCTTTCTTACGCCAAAAATCACCGGTGCTAATGTAAGTCTAAATGCTTTTATTACCTTTTTAGGATTACTTATCGGAGGTGCCATTTGGGGTGTTGTCGGTATGATCTTGATTATTCCGACAATTGCAATTTTAAAGAAATTGTTTGAACTAAATCCAGATACTGAACCTTATGCCTATCTTTTTGGCGAGGAAGATTCACATTGGTTCAAACGCAGAAAAACTAAATTAGAAAGCTAGATAATAATTCTAAAACCTGTGAAATTTTATTTTTAGAAGTATAACTGTGTAAGCAAAACCTGAGTCTTTCTTGACCTTCTGGAACTATTGGCAACAAAATTTCGCATCAAAAGTATTTCTTCCGGCTTGTCTAATTTTTGTGGAAATTCGGGGATGCCAAAGATAAAACTTTACACGATGATTATTCTGTTAGAAAGAAACATTAAACAAAGCTATTGATGGTATTCGCCGTGCTGTGAAAGATCGAGTCCCATGTCTTCGGATTCTTCGGCAACGCGCAACGGAATAAACCAATTTGTAAGTCTGAAAAGAAAATAAGCTCCGAAGAAAGTGAATGCGCAAACTAAAACTAAAGCCATCATGTGGTGTGCAAAAACCGACCAGCCGCCATGAATCAAGCTTGCATTTTCACCTTGTGCAAAAATAGCAGTCAAGATCATTCCGGTGATTCCGCCCACGCCATGGCAGGCAAAAACATCAAGCGTATCGTCGATTTGTTTCAATTTTTTCCAGTAAAGCATTTTGTTAGATATTATTGCTGCTGCAAAACCGAAAAACATACTTTTGGGAATAGAAACAAATCCCGCGGCGGGCGTGATTGCTACCAAACCAACAACTGCACCTATGCAAGCGCCTAAAGCAGAAACTTTTCTTCCGTTGATCCTATCAAAGAAAACCCAAGTTAGCATTGCTGCTGCAGAAGCCACAGTAGTTGTTGCAAATGCCATCGCCGCTGTTCCATTTGCAGCTAAAGCAGAACCGGCATTAAAGCCAAACCAACCGAACCAAAGCATTCCTGTTCCTAATAAGACAAAAGGAATATTGGCTGGAATATGTTCGCTGTTTTTTCTTTTTCCTAAAACCAATACTCCAGCAATCGCAGCAAAACCTGCTGACATGTGCACTACAGTTCCTCCTGCGAAATCTTTCACTCCGAAATAAGTACCTAACAATCCCTCTGGATGCCACACCATGTGGCAAAGCGGCGTGTAGATACAGAGGGTAAACAAACAAATAAACAAAAGAAATGAAATAAATCGGATGCGTTCCGCAAGAGCTCCTGTAATGATAGCTGGGGTTATGACTGCGAATTTCATTTGAAAAAGCGCAAATAATATGAATGGTATTGTCGGTGCCATTTTGCCGTGTGGCAATTCTCCTACGAAGTCGAAAAAGGCAAAACTGGTTGGATCGCCTATAATTCCGTAATGCTGACCGTTAATTGTGATTCCAATGGAATCTCCAAAGGAAAGACTAAATCCGACAACAACCCACAAAAGTCCAATTACACCAAGACATATAAAACTTTTTAGCATGGTAGAAATTACATTTTTCTTACCTACCATTCCTCCATAGAAAAAAGAAAGTCCGGGTGTCATCAGCAATACCAAACATGAAGCCGTTAACAGCCACGCGGTGTCGGCTGCATTTATTGCCTCTGTTGTACCAAATCCTTGAGTTGCTTGAGGCATTTTAGTTTCCCAAAAAAGTCCCGCAATCGCAACTATAGAAATTATCACAAATGAACTAATCCAACGCTTTTCAATTTTCATAGAAATTAAAAATAAATTTTTATACCCTATTTTTTATAGGGCAAATGTATATAAAATATCTTTTTAAAAACTTATACCCTATAAAAATTAAATTTTAAATTTTAATTTTAGCACTAAATAATAAAAACTCCTTTTTTTTGATTATTTATAAAAAACAAAAACCGACTAAAAAAGTCGGTTTTACTATTACACAAGACCCATATCTTTTGTAATACTTATGAGATGAATTGTATTATTAGCTTTGAAATAAATTTTCAACCTGTTAATTCGCTTTTCAACAGCGCTCGTACTGGATGGCGATCTGCCTTGGTTTTTAAAATATTGCCCTATTTGCTCTTGGCTAATTCCTTGCGACAGCTGTTTAATCAGCTCAATATCATAATCATCAATTTCTAAAACACTGTGATCGGCAAGCAAATGAGCCAAATGAGGCGAAATATAATGATTATCTTTTTCCACAAAAGAAAGCGATTTCACTAACTCGACAGAACCTTCTCTACCTTTGCTAACATATCCGTCTATTTCTAAATTTTTAAAAAGCGTCTTAATAACATAAGAACGTTCCTCAATAGAATAAACTATAGTTTTAATTTCTGGCTGCATACTTTTGGCCGCTTCGATTAACGCTTCACCTGAGGTTAATTTCACATCACGATGATCTTTAGCAAAAGACAGATCACTAATTAGCAAATCATAAGGATCATTATCTAAAAGTCCTTTTTTAATTTTAAGAAGAGCATCATCACAATATTTCACATGATGAATTTCGGCATCCGTGACTTTTTTCAGTGCTTCGATAACGCCAAGATTTATACTGTCAATATCTTCGGCAATTAGAATTTTTTTAAACATGGCCTTTCATTTAGATTGGAAAGTTAAAACTTATTTTAAATCCTTTATCAGGAGTTGAAACAAATGTAATATTTCCTTTTATAGACTTTATACGGGTTTCCGTATTGGCCAAGCCGTTTTTATAAATTAGTTTTTCGAGATCAATTCCAATTCCATTATCAGAGTAATTGATTTCGATTTTTTTTGACGACTTTTTAAATAACAGCATGCAAAGCGTTGCTTGACTGTGCTTTTTCATATTAACCATCAGCTCTTGAAGCACGCGATAAATTATAACCTTTTTATTCTCATCAATCTCTGTCCAATCAATATCATCGAGACCATTGACCAGAACGTTTGTAATGTTATTTTTATATTCTGAAAGCATTTCTTTTAAATTCTCTGCATACTTGTGTCCTGTTTCGATTGAACTATTTTGTCTTGAAATATCTCGAGTTCTCGAGTAGACATTATCTAAAGTGGCCACTAATTTTTCTTTTTGATCAGGCAAGGATAAATCTTGGCTGTCTGCAAAAGTCATTACGTTATACATATCATTTGCTAATTCATCGTGTACTTTTTTGGCGATTCTCGTTTCGGTTTTATAAGATTCTTTGAGTTTTTCTTTTTTGTGATAAATTCGAATGATCAAATACAAGAAAAGAAAGGCTGCTATTATTCCAATAATCGTAAATATTAACGATTGGCTTGTTTTCTCTGCTTTTAAAACTTGTTTTTCTTTTTCAGAGTAGTCATACTTCACCTTTGAAAATTTATTTGATTCTCCATCACGAAGAAACTGTATACTATCATCAATTTTAGTATATCTTTCAAAAATATCATCTGATTCATCCTGTGAAAAACTTCCTTTTTGTAATAATTTAAGCGATTGAAGCCTTTCGTCAACTGCATTTTCTTGAGTAGCTAAATCATAGGTTTTTTGTGCATAATTTTTCGAAATCTTTGGATTATTATCAAGATAATATTCGGAAAGATGTCTGTAACTAGTAATAAGACCTGGTTTATCTTTAGTTAAAATTCTAATTTCTAATGCGGACAACATATAATATAAACCCAATTTTTTATTAAGGCTAAAATAAGCATAACCTAAATTATCTAAGACTTTAGCTTTAATAACCGGAGCAGAATCTAAAATTTTATTATTACTAAATTTTTCTAATATATCAATTGCAACAGTATATTCCTTTTTTAATTGATAAACATGTGCTTTATTATTTAAAAGAATAAATTCAGAAATAGAATCCTCATTTATAGAAATAGCTTTTTCATAATATTTAATTGCACTATCGAAATCATTTCTTCTAGAAAAAGTTAAGCCAATAAGATTATTAAGTTCTCTGATTATATCTGTATTATTATTTTTAGTAGACCTAAGACACATTAGCGCTTTTGTCGCAGAGGCTTGGCTTTCAGAAAAGTTATTGTAATAATACTCTATCTGGGCTATATTCATGAAGTTATAACACATTCTAATACTATCTAAATCTTTCTGATAGAATTGATTTGATTTTTTATAATAAACATAAGCTTTAGATTTATCCTTAATTATATTGTCACAATAAAAAGCATTTTGATTGTAGTAATAACCAATGTAAGAGTTTTTATGTGCTCTGAAAACAAATTTTTTATACTGCTCGAGCACCTGTTTAGCACTATCTGGAAAATTATTAAAAACAAAACTGACTTTATGAGAAAGTGCTTTTTGAATTTTTAAATCATCCGCACTTAATAGAGCAATTCGATATGCTTTATCAGAATATTCTCGCCTGTCCTCCAATGGCAGGACTAAAGAGTCGGACAAATTAACATAATAGTCAAGACTATCAATCGGAGAAATATTTTCAACCAAGTATGTGTCTCTTTCCTTATTGCAAGAAATGAACAGCAACAGTATAAATATAAAAAATGGGGAATATAACTTCATAATTAATGAGTAATATTCCCCGAAAGTAGTAAAAAAAATTTAGTAATCTAATTTTATTGCCTAGCTGGAGTTTATAATGACGGAAGCAACTTCACATGGCACAATACTTTATCTCCATCATTATATCCTCACTCATATTAAATAATTCTGAATCTTGATGCTGTGTGCTTGCGGAATTTAGCATTATATTGCAAAACACAATCTTCATCAATAAACAAATTAAGTAAACACTAAGAATTTAGACTAAGGCCCAGGCGGGGGCGTTGATGGATTTACTGGTGGTGGTGGTGGTGGTTTTACGGGCGTATGACCAGTCTCCCCCCCACTATCATCTGCACTTGTATTAACTATTTCTGAATCTTGAATATCCTCTGCACTGCAGGAATATAGCATCATGCTGCACAGCACAATCGCTCCCAATACTATTTTTTTCATTTTATTTGAATTAAAAATTAGAAATAGGCATAGCTGTCGGGGATTTTTAACCCGAGATTTTATAAGCAGCTAAAGCCGTGAACAGGATTTCTCCTGAATGGGAAGTGAAGTGTGCCGCGACAGAAAAGTAAGAATCATACTTCCCAGACAACTAATGCTCAACTGTTTCAGCTACACTTAAATAGAACTAGTTTTTTTGTACATTTGCCTTATATGCATTTAAGGCTTGACTAATTTTCTACAGCAAAGAAATGGCGGTTTTAGGGCATAATACCACTGGAATTCCGATAATTCCAATAATGCTGAAGAATGCTTTTAAATTCCGATAAATGCTTATGAATAAA
>Ga0247730_1000057_pt1 | contig 126020 bp, 183 predicted proteins | sample UWRJL073202C2_FD_180959 | JGI IMG/M metagenome (GOLD analysis project Ga0247730, IMG submission 180959) | Plant litter microbial communities from Arlington Agricultural Research Station in Wisconsin, United States - UWRJ-L073-202C-2 | ecosystem: Environmental > Terrestrial > Plant litter >...
ACCACGTCTGAGGTTGTGGCTAGGCTAGTAATGCTTGAGCGTGAAGTTCAAGCATTACTAGCCACCATTCAAACTATTCGTACCGATCTTCTAGGAAACGGTGTCATTATGGATGCCGACGACCTAGAACATAACCAGAAAGATTGAAACTATGAGCCTTTATTCTGATAAGGGAGAGCGAGAGAGTTATTTCATTTTCAATACGTTTCTCGCCAGTCTTGTGTTTGTAATCATTCTATTAATTACCGTTTTTGGATTCCGCGCTGGTCATCAGACTGGTGACAATGTCAACAAGACTTCGGTGGCCTGTGTAAAGGCGGGCGGTAGTTGGCTTTACAACGACAATTCCTCTAAGTGGGAGTGCAAGAACAACTATACCAAGACTGAGGTTGTTCAGTGAAAGATGTTGACTGGATTGAAATTGCCATTGCGATCTTTCTGGTCATTCTGATCTGCGGACCGCTCGTTTCCAATGCATTTGACGATTACCAAGAAGACAAAAAGGAAACCGCCTGCATTCAAGAGCGCGGCACATGGTCCAAGGATAGGTGTGTATTCCCATGAAGAACTGGCTAGATCAGGATATTACTATTGGTACTATTGTTTATCGTCAAGCCGACCGGTACGGATCACGTATTGGCAAAGTCGTCGGGTTTAAGACATTCAGTCCCGGCTCTGCTAGTGAACAAGAAAAGTTGACTATTCAGTGGTGTCTTGGAGAAACTGGTATTACCCATGTTCGTATTGATGAATTGGTCATTCCAGATTTGACATGGGCATGGGTGGTAGATAAAATGGAAGCCCAGCACAGGGCAGATGTGAAGCGGTATAAAGAAATTGTCGCTAAGCATCCCGACCAGGAAGATAACAAATATTTCTTGCCCCAAGAAACTTGGTGGAGAGAAGAGTTGACAGCATCCTAAAGGATGTGTTAGACTTGTACTACGTCCTCAGGATGACGAAAAAGCCTGCTTTGGTCGGTGGGTTGTTGGCATCCCATCTTGGCTCTGAACTAAGGCCACGTAGGTTCGATTCCTACCCGATCAGCGTAGAGAAAGAGAATTATGCCTAGATATGATTACAAATGTGATGCCGTTAAGCCTAGTTGTGACTACACTACGGAAATAACACACAATTTTGATTATGAACTTACTTTAGAAGAGAAGTTGTGCCCTTGCGGCGATGGATATCTAGTCAAGAAATTTACTGCAACACCTGTTACCTTCAAAGGTAACGGATTTTACAAGACTGACAACGCTTGACAGGGCAAGTTCAGTCTGCTAGACTAGTAACACAACATAGGCCATAGCGCAGGATGAGTTACAAGGATTCCAAACCCTTCGTACGTCGGTTCGAATCCGACATGGTCTGCCATTCAGGAGTGAATTAAACTACTCAACATGCTTGCTGGGACTGCTCGGAGTGGTCACTACCCTGTCACGGTAGATAGCAGGCGGGTTCAAATCCCGTAGCAGGCGCTTGACACGGTCATACTGATCGTGTACACTAGTAACAACAGCAACACAACCACTGGATATAGGAAAATGGTAATCCGCACGGTTTGGGACCGTGAGACTGAGAGTTCGAGTCTCTCTATCCGGACCAGTCGTAAGGTGTAAAAGCCTTGCGATTGACCACTTACAATTAAATAGCATGCCCCGTTAGAGTAGCGGTCCATCTCCCCTGTTTTTCAGGCAGGTAATCGTCGGTTCGAATCCGACACGGGGTACTCTGGATTAGTGTAGATTGCACTCCGGTGTTAACCGGGAGCGTTGGGAGAATGGCCCAGCATCTTGAACCACTTACCCGGCTTCGTCGAAATACACGGGGCCGGGTACCAAAACTTTCGTTAGCATAAAGCAATGCGGCCCCTTCGGTGGGGTAGATCGAGATTAGCGCTCTTGACGAAGGACCAACACCTAGTAGTGTACGTTGCACTCTCGGGGCAAACCGAGGAGGCCGTGGTTAAACTCCCGGCTGGGTGGCCATGGGACGGTAGTACAATGGTAAGTGCAGTTCTCTGATACGGAACAAACCAAGGTTCAATTCCTTGTCGTCCTACGAGCAGGAGTCACGGGTTCGAATCCCGTACAGGCCGCGAGAGCGACCGGTTAGTTTAGCGGCAAAATACCTGCGTGTTCTTTTCAACCAACAGAAAGGTCCAGCCAATGACAAACGAGTCGGAGGCTGGGCCTTCTTTCGTAATAATGGTACATCACAACGATGTCAAGGACTTGACTGAGTACCGCCTGAGCATGACGCACGGTGATCTTGATTTTGAGTTCAAGATGAAGTACTCGATCACCACCGAAGCGCTGGTCAAAATGCCAAACGCATTCCTCGCTACTGAAATCATCAGTTACTTTGTCGAAGGAATCACCGAAAAGGCTCCGTGGTACAACCCAAACTGGATTCAGAATAAGTTGATGAAGTTTGACACTCTCAACAATAAGCCCATGCTTAGCAATCCTTGCCAAGCGATACCCGCCAGCAGTTTTGCCTCGGGCGGTACCGTCAAGAGTGCTGGTGAATTCTCTGCTGACTGGGTAGATGCAAAGCCGGTGGACGTTCAGTTGAATGAACTATCAGACCTACTGCCCGGAATGCAGACCGAGGTAGAGTATCCTTGCGAGTGCCTAGGTCATTTCTTTAAGTCGGAAGACGGTGAGTACATTCCTGCAAAGAAATTGCAGCCTGATCCGCTTAAGGCTGTGATCATGCACATGAACGACGCTCACTCGAAAGACTGGTCGGATGACCGTATCTGCGAGTGGCTAGATGACCTCCACGACAACGGTGTCGTGGACCTGAGTATCGAAATTCCCGATAAGGAGATTCAAGTATGAACGTAATTGAGCGCAACACAGAAAAGGTCGCAGAGACGATCAGCACGGAAGACCTTGAGAAGATGACGCGTCCACTGCGTCTTACCGACCTGCTCCGTGAGGGGCGCGAGGCCGGTATCGAAAAGGCTGTTGGTAGTTGGTCTGACGAGAGCAAGATGTGCTTCCTCGCCACGGCTGCTACCACGGCAAAGGCTCGCGGTATCTTTTGATATGGAAGAAATAAGAAGTTTTACGGGAGAACATTTCTTCCTCTCTAACTTCTACCGTGAAAATGGTTCGACGGTAGAACACCGCTTCCAAGCAGCCAAGACCGATCGAATCCATGAAAAGGAACAGATCATGGCTGCTCCAACACCAGCCAAGGCAAAGTATTGGGGTAGACGCTGCACCATGAGACCTGACTGGGAGACCGAGAAGGTCAACGTCATGTATCACCTAGTCAAGAACAAGTTTAGTCACCCCGATTTGGGCCGACGTTTGCTTGAGACGGGCGACGCTTATTTGGTTGAGGGAAACACATGGGGAGATAAATTCTGGGGCGTAGAGACCGATTCTGGTGAGGGCGAGAACCATCTGGGTATGATTCTGATGCGTGTTCGTGAGGAGTTGACACGGCACCAGCCCCTCGTGTAGTCTGTACGAATCGCCCGCATAGAGAAAGGCACCATTCATGATCTTTATTGTTATCCTTATGGTCTCAATGATTGCGAGTGGTGCTTTTTTCGTTGCTAGTAAAGATATCAAGATTGGGCCGTTGAAGAGAAAGACCAAGACAGAAGCCTTTGAGCCCTATGTAGTAGGAATCAACAAGTTTCTCATTCCTCATTCTGAGTGGAGAAAGAACCTTGAATACGAATTGTCTAAGATGCGAACAATGCACGACAGTATTACATACCCCGAAGACTGGGTGTTGCTTGAGCCACTAGTTGATCCTAAGCCCAATCCATTTAGTGGCGCGTTTAAAACGCATGATACGAATGACACATATTCAGATCACAAGAACACATACGCCTATCGCTACAAGAAAATGCTTGAGCGTGAGAAGCGTGCGCTGGAAGACCTCAAGCGCAAGGAAGACGCGAACCACGCCAAAAATAGATACTATCCAAGGGTCGCTAAGAATGTCAGGGTTGGCTACCAGTCTGACAATAACCTTATGCTCATTGGCTCTATTCCCCATCGGGATAAGAATATGATGGAGCAGGTCTATAAAGATGCTCGCACTAATGAACTCAGGACCGTGTGGACCGCCTTGCCCTCAACTCAGACACCTATGGTTATTACTACCGGCTCGTCTACGGCTGATACGATCTATGCGGGCACTCGTGTCTGGCCCAAGGAGATTCCTGTCGGACCCGAGATGAGTCACGACAACCTGATGAAGTTCAAAAAGGCAGAACTCGTTTCAATGGCCGAGCACTATGGCATTGACGTGAAGTCTAGTTGGACAAAGACCGATCTTGTGCAGCACATTCAGGATTTGTCTGACGAGCGTAAAAAGCAAATCGACATTGGTACTTTCCAAGATTACATGTGGAGAAAGTACAATGGTCCGAAAACTCAGGGTAAAGGACGCAAGTCCCTTGATCACAATTTCAAGAAGTACGACCGTGAGCCCGAGCCGGTAGCCGAAGAGCCCATCGAGTGGACAAAGGCCATGGAGCCCCTAACAGGTGAAATTCAAATGTCAATGTCTATTCCACCGCCAGTGCTGACGCCTAATGAGTCTCGTGTTGCTCTGCACAAGCACAAGGATCGTGTGACAGGCGAGTGGAAAAATCACTTCGCCTATGGCTATTGCGACAAGTGCAATATGTAGTGTAGAATGGTGTGGGTACCGTCCGTGGTTGAACATCTACCGTACGGACGGGCGGTATTCATGCGCCATGGACCGAACGGTTTGACGGTGGCTGTCTTATATGCAGTTGGAGCAGGTTCAATTCCTGCATGGCGTACCCTTGACAGGGTCGGTAAAGTTAGGTAGAGTACTCTTGTATTGACTCGAAAAGATAGGAATGCTTAATGAAGCGTTGCGGTTTTTGTGGAGAGAACAAGTCACTGGACCAGTACCGAATGAGGAAGACCCCTCCTATTCAACATTATGCTTACTGTAACTCTTGTGTGTATCATGCTTCAAAGAACAAGGCTAGTTATAGCGAAGATGTGCGAGTGATGAGAGAGAAGGCTATTTCTATGCGTGCCTTTACTCCTGATCAAGATAAAGAAATTTACATTCGGGTCCTTTCTGGTACTCCTAGAACTGTCATTGCTTCCGAACATGGGGTGTCAAATTCATGTGTAGGCAAAGCCTTTAAGCGGGGTCGCTCAATGGAAATCAAAGAGCAAATGAAAAGTTGACATTGCCGAATGTATCATGTAGACTAGAACTACATGCGTGTGAGGCCCATTTGGACGGGCAGGTGATTTCCAATCATCAGGCAGCGAGTTCGAGGCTCGTCACACGCTCCATCAGCGGGGTAACGATTAGATGCAGCCACCGTTACTCAAATGAGACTGGGTACGCCCGCTGACTATGTGGTATAAGTGTTCTGGTTGCACATAACCTTGCCAAGGTTAGGGAGCGAGTTCGATTCTCGTATACCGCACGACACCAAAAGGTGCTATCGAGGAATGATCCACCCGCGTATGCAAACGGATTACAATATGCTAGAATAGATACATGACAGAGACATTCAAATATCGTGTAGTTTTGGAAGTAGAAGTTGAAGCGTTTGATGCAGATGACGCTTTTGACAAATTGCAAGATGCAATCGGAGCGGGAGAAAACCTCGGTGTTCTTATTTCTGATTGTGAATACAAGCCAAAGAAAAGATAAATAGATATGGACATTGCTCGTTGGTGTGAAGAGTGTAACTCAGAAGAGGCACTTGTTAGAGTTGTAGAAGATTTGGGTGGTAATCAATGGACTCACAACTGGTGCATCGAATGTGCAAAAAACAAGGTATTGACAGACGGTGAGTGGACTGCTACAATGGACTTACCACCAGATTTCAAGCCACCAATTGAATAGCAACATGGGGATATAGTAGTAATGGTAACACGACAGTTTTGCATACTGTAATCCGGGGTTCGAATCCCCGTATCTCCACGCGACCAGTCGTTGAAACTGGTGGGTATCTAGAACCCTTACTTCTGATACTAGGAACAGATGCTAGAACATGGGTTGTGAGCAGGTTAGGACTTGCGCTAAGTTGAAGCCTTAGAGACACTCGGTTCGAACCCGAGACTTCCCACACTGGCAGTCATGCCACGAGATTAAATAGGTCACATAGCCTTAGGGTTCTCAAAAATGACAATGGGTCATTAGTGTTAATGGGAGCACGCTAGTTTTGCACTCTAGTAGAGTGGGTTCGAGTCCCACATGTATCCACTTTGGGTAGTTTTAATAGAAAACATGCTTTACATATGGCCGGTACCAGCCAGTAAAGCAGATGTGGGTATCGAGGCCCACCCTGATTCCACCTAGAACCGTCAACAGAAAGAGGCTATCATGGCTGTAGCAAAGCGTAACGAGAAGCAAAAGGCCATTGGTCAGGCGTCGTACGCCCGTGCCAAGGCACGCAAGGCCAAGAACATCGAGGAACAAGACCTCAAGACCCGCACGAATGACGTGTTCCGTGCCAAGGGCGAGCGCACTCCGTATCAGGAGCGTAAGCGCGAGAAGTACCTCGCCCGTCTGGCGAAGAAGTACGGCTCGGAGAGTGTTGACAAGGACTAAGGTCCCTGCTAGACTGGTGCTCCGACCTATAGAGGGAGTCTATATGAAGAAGATTATCCTGCTGGTCATCGCAATGGTTGTGATGACACTCAGCATGGCTACCGGGGCATCGGCCACAGAGCAGTCCACTGCTCTTCCTGCCAACGGTGTCACGAGCATTACCCAGAATGGTGACAACTTCACCATCAACCTTGCCAGCGCAGACGCCAGCGAGGTAAAGTACATCAAGCCCGGTAACACGGTTTTGTGTTCCGAGCATGAGGGCAAGCCAAAGAATGGTCACCCGCTGTGCGACAAGACCAGTTACACGATTACGTCCAATGCGGACTGTGTCATGTTTCAGGTTGACTGGACGGACAACAAGCACAACAGTTCCGATCCTGTCAAGTGTCGTGACAAGACTGAGCCGCCAGCAGAGCCTCCCTTCAAGGATTATGAAGTTCAGGCATGCTGGAAGGTAGATAACTGGAAGGTGGGCGACGACGACTGGCCACAGACTCGTGTCGATTGCCCTATCCCCGACAAGGCAACTACTTGTGAGGATGAGCGTTACCAGTTCGACAAGTACTGGATTCGTGACAAGGCAGATGAGGACAAGTTCAATAACCTCAAGACGCTAGAGAATTCCGGTTCTGACGGGTCACTAGAGCCGCACGACTACTACGTCAAGACGGTACCCGGAGATAAGACCAAGTGCGCGCCGGTAGACGAAGAGATTCCTGTACCCGCGATGCCACAGATTCTTGATCCTTGTGGTCCCGGTAATGCAAGTTGGGTCGTTCCTGCCGACACCGATAAGATCAATTGGGAAATTACTAATGGTCCTCTTGGAGAAAAGAGCCTAACCGCTACTGCCAAGGACGGTTACACATTCCCCAACAAGGAAAAGGTTAAGGGATTCGGTAATGCACCGGAAACTAATCTTGATGCCTGCCCGGTGGTAGAGCCTCCTGTTGTAGTACCGCCGGTTGTTGAGCCTCCTGTGCCCACGCCTCCGGTAGTTACACCGCCCCCAGTATTGCCGCCAGTGACGGACAACCCGCCAATTGTGGACGAGCCTGAGGGAGAGATTGGTACGCCAATCAGCGAGCGTCGTGACAGCACGCCAGCCTCGCCGGTATATGACGAGCCAGTCTACAAGGCACTGCCTAATACAGGTGGCCCACAGGCTTGGTACGTCCTCGCAGGACTAGCCCTAGTTGCAGCCGGTACCACGGTTGTGCTAAGATTGAGCAAGAAGTAATCATGGCGAGCCGCCCCGCAGCATTGCGGGGCGGTAGTCAGGGAAAGAGGAAATATGACAGGATTTAACACGGGCTGATTTCTTTCTAGACTAACGTTTAGAAAGGAGGTAAGCAAATTGCCCGGACCTCAATCCGTCCCAAATGGGGACACAACAATCGTGCGCGGACATGTGAATGAAGTATTCATGTGTGACCTGCACAATAAAGAGTACGATCACAAGGACCACACAGAAACATATCGCAAGGAAGATGGACTTCTTCTCTGCCGTATGGTATCCTTGAGGGAGTACCTAGGCAAGCGTAACAGGCTTGTGACAGGAAAGACAAAGTAATCTAGTGACTGATCCCGATAACACGGTACGCACATGAAAATGGAGACGTATCCCGGTAGTACGGTCAGCATGGATAATTTAAGATGACTGCCGGTCTATGCTCCACGTAGGGTGCACCTACAAAGTCCTTGAGGCTTGATACGGAATGGGGAAGCGCGGTAGTTGTCAACTATAACTGAATAGGTCGGGTGCTATCAACAGCACGGTGGGAATTATCCCTAGGGGAAACCTTATACTCTGTGTTTGCAAAATGGACGATCTGGTACACAAGTCAGGTCACCCGACCAACATGCCCCACGTGCCGGATGCACAATTGAGCCTTCTAATCTCTATTTGCCGAGTTCGACTCTCGGGTGGGGTACCAGAAATCACAGAGTTAATGACTTTGGTCAAATAGCCTAATTAACTATTTGATTAGCGTATGTGAGATTTCGTTAATTTGCGCTTGTAGTTCAGAGGCAGAACATTGGTTTCCTAAACCAACGGTCGCGGGTTCGAATCCCGCCAAGCGCACGGCGGAAGGTCCGGTGCCAACTCCGGTACCCTGCATCGAATAGTCTAAAATTGTGAGTACGCGTAGCGGAAAGCATCAACTGACGAAAGAGCAGGCGAAGTTCTCAGTAGAACACCGCATTTATTTGTACCGTGAGGACCGAAGCGTCTGGCCATAACAAATTCCAGTGGTCGGGTAGCGGGGTGAGGTCTGATACTGTCGAAGGGAATCTCCCAAGAGTAATGGATTGTGAGGGAGAGCGGTATAATTTACTTAGAGTCGACTTGACTTTATCATTCACAGTCTGCTAGACTGTACCTAGGAAGTTTTCAGAAGCGTTCGAACAAGCGGCTTCGCTTCCTCAAGGCCCTTCGTGGCCCAGAAAGGATAAAACAATGTTCACTGATGAAATTCAGGTTGCATATACCACAAAGTTTGTGCATCCTTCAAATATGCTACCGACTCGTAACGATTTGGTAAAATTCAACGCTGATCTAGGATCATACCCAGACGGTATGCCCTTTATCAAGCAAGACGCTGTTCGTGATCTGCACAAGGCAGACCTTACAGTCGTTATTCGCCAGAAGAGCCTAGAGTCGTTCGTTACCGGCCTGTTTATGGTGGATGCCCTACGCGAACGAGGCAACTTTGTTCGCAAGTTGGTGCTGCCATTCATTCCCGCAGCACGACAGGATCGGATCAACCCCGAGGGAGATTATCTCTTTACCCTCAAGTCCGTTGCGAAGATGATCAATGATCGCAACTTTGATGAGGTTGTTGTCCTTGATCCTCACAGCACAGTGGCCACGGCTCTTATTGACCGTGTCCGCGTTTTCCCAATCGCAGATATGCTGCACAAGTTCTGGGTTGGATATGACGCTGTCATCGCTCCCGATAAGGGCGCGGTAGGACGTGCACAGGAAGCAGCCGATGCCCTAAACATCATTAACGGAACCAACATGCCCGTTATCCACGCAGACAAGACACGTGACGTTGCTACTGGCAAGTTGACCGGGTTCGATGTTAGCGTAGAGGCAGGCAAGCACTACCTTGTCTTTGACGATATTTGCGACGGTGGTGGTACCTTTATTGGTCTTGGAGACAAGATCGTACAGCAAGGTGCTTCGGCTGGACTCTTCGTCACCCATGGTGTATTCTCCAAGGGCACAGGAGTGCTAAGCAACATTTACGGTGCAATTACAACAACAGACTCCACACTATTCGACAAGCACGACGTTCGGGTCATCCCGGTCGTTGAAAGGATGATCATTTCATGAGCGCAGCAGACGCACTATTTTACACAGACGGTTACAAGTTGGGTCACATTCACATGTACCCCGAGAAGACAGAGTTTGTTCTGTCCAACTTCACTCCCCGTACCAGCCGCATCAAGGATATCGACAATGTCGTGTTCTTCGGTCTACAGCACTGGCTGGCTGAGACGCTGGGTGAAACGTGGGGTCGCTTCTTCGCTGGTGACATTGAAGAGATTGTCGCTGAGTACGAGGACTTCCTGTCCAACTACCTCGGACCCAACACGGTTGGTTCGCAGCAGTGGCGCGACCTGCACGCTCTGGGCTACCTGCCACTAGAATTCCGCGCGGTACCTGAGGGTTCCAGCGTTCCCCTGCGAGTTCCTATGTTTACCGTAGAGAACACGCACAAGGACTTCTACTGGCTGGTGAACTACCTTGAGACCAGCATGTCCAACGCTCTGTGGATGCCTTGCACGTCGGCAACCATTGCCAAGCGTATGCGCACAATGCTGAATGAAAAGGCACTCAAGACCGGCAAGACGGTAGATGACGTGGCATTTGGTGGTCATGATTTCTCCATGCGCGGTATGAGCGGACTTGATGCCTGCCAGACCAGCGGAGCAGCACACCTTGTTTCCTTTACGGGAAGTGACAGCCTGCCTGCCATTCGATTTGTTAAGAAGTTCTACCCAACCGATTCGTTCATTGGTGGTGGCGTTCCTGCAACTGAGCATGCCGTGATGTGCGCGGGCGGTAAGGAATCCGAGATTGAGACATTCCGTCGTCTTCTTCGTGACAACCCCACAGGTATCCTAAGTGTTGTTTCTGACACATGGGACCTATGGCGAGTACTCACGGTCTACCTGCCAGAACTCAAGGATGAGATTATGGCTCGTGAGGGCACGCTGGTTATTAGACCAGACTCCGGTAACCCTTCGAATATCCTGATGGGTGATCCGGACGCTGAGGCAGGCTCGCCAGCATCCAAGGGTGTTGTCAACCTGCTCGCAGAGGTCTTCGGAACCACGACCAACGAGGCAGGATTCAAGAGCCTTGACAGCCATGTCGGTGCTATTTACGGTGATTCGATTAACTTCGAGCGTGCCGACGATATCACCAACCGTCTGATTGAGCAGGGCTACGTTGCTACGCAGGTTGTTCTGGGAATGGGTAGTTACGGCTACCAGATGAACACTCGTGACACGTTCGGCTTCGCTATCAAGGCGACGAATGTCGTTATTGATGACGTCGAGACGCCCATCTTCAAGGACCCGATCACGGACGACGGCACGAAGAAGTCTCTCAAGGGACGTATCGCGGTGTTCGAAAACTCTAGTGGTGAGTTGGCGGTTGCAGACAATCAGGCTCCGGGCAGTGCAATGCTGGATAACAGCCTGCTCAAGCCGGTATGGAGAAACGGAAAGTTCATCAAGGAATACACCTTTGATGAGGTCCGTGAAAATGCCCTCCGAGCATAGGTACAAGTACACAGTGATCTTCCGGGACGGTACGTTTTATCAGGGGGATGTGCCGCCACCGGAGAAAACTGCTTGGGATTATCCCTTGACACACCTGTTCCTGTCGTATAAAATGACTGGTACACGAATTGTTCAAGCCTACAAAGACTTGGCAATCACAACCATTAGGAGTCAACATGCTTGGATTCGCTCTCATTGTCATCGCTGGTCTGGTCACCAAGGTCGTTAAGGACGTTACCAACCTGCCCAACCCTGTTACTCCTGAGAATCAGGGCGCGATCCTTTAGTTGACACACACATGGAGCCTGTGTTAAACTGGTTCTACAAGCCCGAATGGTCCAATGGACATGACGCGACGCTACGGACGTTGAGATGGAGGTTCGATTCCTCTTTCGGGTACTGTGTACGTGGCAGATAGGTAATGCCCTCGGTTGTGATCCGAGACCATGCGGGTTCAAATCCCGTCGTACACCCCATTTGAACCGTCACCTAGAGTAAGGCTATGTTATGAAAATTAGGCCACTCAGCCGCAGGATGGAAAATTTTCTGTTTATTTCAATCGTGTTAATTGTTGTACTAGTAATTCCAACAATTATAGTTGCTTACACATATGAAGAAAAGCCAAGTTCTCACCAACAGTGCCGAGTCGCTAACGGCCAGTGGGTTGACGGACCTGCAACGCGCCCGTACTGCATCTACCCTAGGGGATATTAATGAAGGTTACAGAAATTCAGGGTGATCTATTTGCAGACCTTAAGGTAGGTGATGCAGTAGCGCATGGAGCGAACTGCCGTGGAATCATGGGAGCCGGTGTGGCAAAAGCAATCAAGGCCAAATTCCCCCAGAACTTTAATTACTACAATCAGTTTTGCAATCGAGATATGTTTAAGCCCGGAGACATTATCCCTTTTCAGGAAAATGGCTTTGTAATCTACAACCTTGGCACTCAGTATGAACTCGGTGCTGATGCCAAGGTTGAAAACGTCAGGGTCTCTGTCCGTTCCATGGTTTCTCACGCAGCGACATACACGGACCTTAAGCAGATCAAGACCGTGCGTCTGGGCTGTGGAATCGGTGGTCTGGACTGGGACGAAGTGAAGCCGGTACTTGAAGAGATTCCCTCGGAACTAGAATTAATCGTTTATTACTTCTAAAGGTTGCTATTAAGCATTCACGTGGTATGATTGAGACATGCTAAGCACAGTTCAGCGCTATCTCAACCGCCTTGTATGGAAAACTCCTCGACAGCGGTTTACCACATTTCTTCAAATTGGAATTATTCACACATTAATTTTTGGCCTGGCATTTACACTTTTTTCAGGCACACATATTGTAGATGAATTACAGTTGTTTCAATTTACATCAGAATATTTGCCAAACATACCTGGAAATTTGTGGGGAGCCTTACTATTATTGGTAGTTTTTGGACATATTTGCGAAATGATATTCAGAGGTAAAGGAATCGGTTCTGTTACGGCCATGATAGGATTCATGTTGTGGTTGTACGCGGCATTGTCTTATATCTCTTTAGGATTGTACGCGTCAGTATTTTTAGTTTGTTTTTGGCCTGTTTGTTTTTGGATTTGGTATTATGCTTCGGCAATTATCTACAAGAAACAACTTGACAGGGGCCTCATCAAGCCTGTAGACTAGAAGTGTCAGTCCGAGGGTGGGCGATGATAAGGCAGAACTGGACCTGTTAGTTGCGAGACTAGCCGTTTACGACCATTAGGGGACGAGTTCGTGTAGGACTGACATTCATGGCGCTGTGACCGAGTGGCATAGGTAGTGGATTGCAACTCCACTTACGTCGGTTCAATTCCGACCTGCGTCTCCATCAATCTTGAGAGGGCGGTAGGTGAAAAAGGGATTATAGTAGCCAGTCAACCAAACCAGAATCCCCGAAAGACACAGGTTGAATGTCGTGAGACAACAATGCTAACTGTTAGGGTTGACACCAACTTTTCAACATGCTACACTTGACTTGTCAGGGAATCAGAGGATTGGCATTAACCTCTATAAACATTGCCTCATGCCGATTTAACTCAGTGGTTAGAGTGTCTCGTTTACACCGAGAGGGTCGGGGGTTCGAATCCCTCAATCGGTACAAAAGCGGTAAAGTACACATCGCTTAGCAGGGTAATATCCAGTTACGCCGGAAGTCCCGGCCTCTGTCTGGTTCCTGTGTCATGGTCCTGGGGCCGGTGCCCTATTATCTTTTACACGGATTTGAGTCGGGATCAACACCCGGTGGGACTACGTACAGCCAGACCAAGGCTAAAGCCGGTATTAATCGGAAGGTCACATGCCAGTAGTAGGCTTACGAAAGATCACTCATAACGATCTTGCATGGAGTTCAAATCTCCTTACTGGTACTGCGGAGTAGTGAAATGGTATCACGCGGGGCTCATAATCCCGAATTCCTGTTCGAGTCAGGCTACCGCCTCCATTTGCCCACCTGTGCATCAAAATATGGACATGCACAGTTGGGTTTTGTTCCCCACCGTTTCTAGAAAAATATTTCTAGGAATTGGTGGGGATTTTTATATTTTCAATGTTACAATTGAAGTATGAAGAGATTACTTGTTGCCCTTGCCATTTTCTTTGCCTTTTTTATTCCCGTGCCGGCTCAGGCTGATACGTGTGTGGACGACTTGATCAACCTAGGAACTGGTCTTTGTCTTTATGGTGGACCACAATTGCCCCGTATTTTACCTCTTGATCCTCCGCTGATTAGCAGACCAACGCCTGCGCCTACCACACCAGCACCGCAGGCCACACAGTCTCCACGTGCCTCTCAGCCAACGCAGCAGCCTGCTCAACCGGCTCCAAAAAAGACCACTGCGCCTCGACCACAGCCAAAATCAGGCAGTGTCACACAGGCTCCCAAGACCTCTGGTCCTGCAACTCCGCGTCCTTCCGCGACACCATCACGTGCTACGGTTACGCCAAGCGCGGCGGCACCAACCAAGACAGCGACACCTAAGATAGAAGAGAAACGAATTATTGTTGTACAGAAAGAGCCCAACACAATCACGGTTGGATACACTCTTGCCACGGTGCTAGGAATCGTTGCGATTGCAGTGTGTGCATCATTCCTGATCTTTTATCGCCGCCGCTCTTGACACCCTGACGTTCATGCACTAGAGTGGTACTCACAACAACTTGACCACCAACGTTAGGAAACACATGACTGACTTCGTAAAGGGCCAGACCGCTACATTCAGTGCTCGCACTAGTGTTCCTCTGTATGTCAACTCGCACAACTTCAAGACTTTCCAGAAGGGCACCACGGGAGTCATCACGGTTGTTCGAAAGAACACCATTGGTGTCACGCTTCCCTACGACGAGAAGACCAATTACGTTTTCTCTGTTCCTCGCTCGGTGCTTGAGACCCCCAACGGTGAGGTCTGGACACCCGTTGTGAAGCCAGCCACACGCAAGATTGGTGATAAGCCAGAGGGTGATCATTTGGACAAGGATGATCCCCGTATCCAGTGGATTTTCGAGGATGCTGCACGTGTTGCCAAGAATTCGGGACATTGCTGGGAGTACGACAACCTTTGTGATCGTCTCGGTATTCCGGGTCGTCTTCGTGACATTGAGGTCAAGACCACGATCAATGGCCTGTCCATTGTCTCGACAGTCAAGGCACGTTCCAAGGACGAGGCAGAGAAGATCGTCAAGGAAAAGATTACCGCTGCAAAGGCTTGACTCAGGTCGAGCGATAGTGTAGAGTAGAACTTGTACCGCGCAGACCCTGACGATATGAGTCGATCACGGAAGCGCAAGCAATGTAGGCGCGGTACAACCACGGGGATGATTTGGTATTCGACTCCGTCAATTAAATATAGATACGCAGCCAGTGTTACGGCGTTTACCAGACACTTAAAAGAGGTACGCCAAAAAATAAATGACGACTATGATGTTGTCGCAGGGGCAGAGGCTATCCTAGCCAACGCTTCGCTCGTTACAGTTTGATCCTTAGGGATTAAAGGCGGTAACGATAAGGTGGCTACCACCTTACTAACCAAAACGTAGCACCAACAGTTTATCCGTATCTGCTAAACGGATTGGTGGAATCGTTGACCGGCTTAAGCAACCGTTCAGCCCCAGTAATACCGGGAGCGGTACTCAATGGCTGTAATTCGTACTACAGGAAAATGACGGAACACCGGGGTTCGACTCCCCGCATCTCCACAACAGACAGGAAACTCATGGACGTTTATGAGCGTGCAGCCCAGTATCTTTTAGATAATGGCTGGGCTAAGGGCCAAATGGGTGGTAGTGGAAATCCATCTTGTTTACTAGGTGCTATTCAAGAAGTTTCTAGTTATCAGGAATTGCATATTCTTTCACGCCTACCCCGCGCGGTAGCACTAGACCTTTACCCAGAACGTGCCAATGCAAACCTTTCAGAAGAGTATGCTACTATGAGGGGCAACCTGGTGAAGTTTAACGATCATCCGGACACAGTTCTGGCAGATATTCTAATGATTCTACGGGAATCTTCGAACAGGAGTAATTTATGAATGCGCTAAATGAAGCAGCACGTGGTGTTAATAATGCATGGTGTAAGGGAGACCTCCGTAAAGAGGCAGAGTCGAAGGATTCCGGCGATCAGTACTGTTCTGTGAGTCATCTAGCCCTTTCTTTGGCCAAGGCTCAGGGTCTAGAACTTTCCATTGATGGAGAGCATGTCGGTTTTTCTGAAATGATTGATAAGTATAATAAATGGTTCCTCGATGATTTCGACGGTAATGCTCCAGAAGGACTTGATGATGATACACTTGAGGGTTCTTATACTTTCATCGACAACACTACTGAGGGCAAGTTGCTGGCCGATACCATCAAGGCAAATTTTTCCGACCGCCTTAAGGATATTCACGTAGACAATGTTTCGGATTCTTATATCATCTGGAATTTCAACGATCACGGCGATACTACTCGCGAAGAGGTTATTTCTATGATGGAAAAGGCAGCGGCATCCGTTGATGAACAGAGTGCATTTGAGGAAAAGACTTCTGATGACCTTGTTGCAGAGATGGATGAACTTCTCAATGAGAAGGTTTGACAGTCACAGCAAGACTATGCTAGACTAGTAACACAAGCGGGGCCGGTACGAAAGTACCGTCCCCGCACCATTGCTCAGTAACTCAGCGGCAGAGTAGGGTGCTGTTAACACCAAAGTCGTAGGTTCGATCCCTACCTGAGCAGCCATTCGGGCGCGAATCTAAACACGTAAAACATTAAAGGGGTTAAAATGGTAGACGAATTAATCGGTACTCGCAAGGGTACAATCAAGGTAACACAGGTTGCTTGCATTGAAGTGGACCTTGATAAAACCATTTCAAACGTTTTCCCTTTGGCAGGAATTAACGAGCCTGTGTCATCTCTGGAAGACTTGCTGGTTATTTTTAAAAAGAATGCCCAAGCGGCAATTGATTGGAATCCAGGATCAAAGTTTGAAACTGTTGATGTAACTATTCTTGCACCAGAAGTGCAAGAGCAAGTAGATTTGCTTCGCAAAAAAGCACAAGATGCCCTAGACGAAGCAAACCAACTTATCAAAGGCTAAATTCATTGAGGTATAGACCGTAATTGGCAGCGGGCTCCCCTGTTAAGGGAGTGTTTAACAGACCTTGTAGGTTCGAGTCCTACTTCCTCAGCGCAAAAGAAAGTCAAGAGAAAGACTTGACACCCACTGGTCAGTAAGATAGACTGGTGGAACACCAAGCGGGCCGAATGTTGGCCGATACCATAGGATTCGTCCTCGGAGTCGTAGCACCGGCGCTTGGTTCATAATTTAAAACAGGCATGGCTGATAAGTGCGGGTGACCGTACAGAAAGGCTAGATGACTTCTAGTCGCCAGTGACGCAAGTCGCGGGTAAACCATGCAATCTGCAACTACCAAGAGTCTTGAAAGAGGTTCTAACCCGGTGAGCAGGGAACGGCCAGCGCCTAGCGGTGAGGTCAACGGTGTACCCAAGCCAAGGTTTCCATACGCAAATCGGCAAAGTAGGACAGAAGGATATGCTAGTCCAAGGCTGCAACCGAGGGCGGTATCCATGTTCAGGAGAAAGTGGACTGCGGAGTTCATGAGTACTCGTTACGATTGTCAGTAGCCGCAAGCGAACGCATATTGATGGTGTGAGACATTCTTTAGCCCAAAAGGCTACGGACTCTCAGGGAAACCACATCGTCTGTCGGAACCCTTTGGGGCCGGGCTAGCGCCCCATCCAACCATTTGAAGGTTATCAAATATAAAAGCAAAAGTGTTTCCCCGCTGTAAGCGTAAGTGTCCAAATGCTAGACCGCAAGGAATCTAGCCTGTACCGCGCCGCAAGCAACGTACAGTCTGTATGAAAGTAGTTCAACCTAGAGGCTTGCTACCTTTGGGCCAAACCAAATCAGCAGAGTAGGTTACAGCGTAAAAGAATGGTAGACTCAAACTACCGGGCATGGTAACTAGTGCGGGAACGTACTGGAAAAGTTGGGAAACAATAATCCAACGAAAGGTTACCAGCCGGGGAGAGTATTCTCATCTCCCCGGTACAACATGGCTCTCAGACCATCCGGTTTGGTACCTCGCTCTTAACGAGAATGTATAGGGTTCGATTCCCTAGGGAGCCACCGAGCAAGTCTTTACGACTATAAGCCTCAGGTGACGTGTGATAAGTGATCATAAGCGCACGGTGTACTAAGGTGAATCATCCCAGTGATGCGAACTGCTCGACCAACTTGAACCGTCAACAGTTAGGTACACACATGAGTTACATGAGAAATGCAACCAATGACAATGTGTACCGGGCCACTATTGTGGTTGAGCAGAGGCTCCTGAAAGACGACAGCGTTGTCCAGACATGGACCGCACACTCCCGCGCATACAACACCACGTCTGCTGGTGCTACCATGTGGCTCAACGAGCAGGTACGGGATCTTGGAGACGTTGAGAAAAGAGTCCGGGACGAATACCGCACCGACATTTATCGGACCGGTAAATCGAAGCACAAGACGTATGAGACGCTGGTAGAAGGTACCGGAGTATTTGTCGCTACCGGTTGGACTCCCAAGCCAAAGAAAGGTAGAAAGTAATGTACGCATTCACACCTAATCAGTTGCGAGCACTGGCAGATTCTATCGAGGCTCTGAATGACGGTCTTGTGGGAGATTCTTTGACAGAACTGGCCTATGACGATGTTCCAATTACCAACATGAACAACGATCTAATTGGTAAGATCAGTTACGATGAAAACGGAGCCTATGGCTTCATGGTCAAAAAGAAGTGGGGATACTAATGGCTCGAACATTTGCTGACGATGAGGTTATCTACCGGGCGGTAGTCAAGACCGAATACCGTCACCTACAGAGCAACAAGCCTTTCATCCTTAATGAGGGAACTGAGCATGCCACTACCGGCTATTACCGAATTAACGGGCCTTACAGTAGTACGGCAGCAGCCAAGCGTCAGTTGAAAAGCCTCTTACGCGATCCTCATAGCAAAGAAGACGTTGAGGCACAGAACAAAAGACGCGTTGAGCAGAATGCCCGCCTCGCGCAAATGGGACGCAACCCGTATCCAATGCGCGAGTATTATGAGATAGTAACTGACTTTGGTATTGACAAAGTTGAACCATCAGACTGGAGGAGGGTTGTATGAGCGTTCAAAAATTTGATTGGGGCGACAAATACTATACAGCAGCCTTCAAATTCGTTCATACTACCGACCCTACAGTTTCTTTTATTAGATACTATGGTGTCTGGAAGACTACAAGAAATCCTAATCAGTATATCAAAACAACACTTAACTGGCAGCATAGATTTCAAAAGGCTCGTGCCGAGGGTGTGACTAAGTACATTCGATCGCCCAACGATGCGTGCTATCCTGTTCAGCACGCATCCTACAAAATTACACATGCATGGATTTCTGTCATCGACGCCGGTACGGAAACAGTTGACAACTCCATGATCACAGTGTAGACTAGAAGTATCACGACTGGTAGTCGTTCTGTGCAGGAAGGCTACCAGTTCTCATGTACACGTATTCCAATGGTAGAGAAACATCGTTGAGGACGATGCCAGTGAGGGTTCGATTCCCTTCGTGTGCACCATGGCGCTCAGGTTATACGGCATTTAACATCTGACTTTTAATCAGAGGGCAGTGGGTTCGATTCCCACGGGCGCCACCAAAATTTTCATGTTGACCAGTCGGTCCACATGTGCTATGCTTCTAGCACATTCCCACCAAGGAAAGGCAATCATTTATGATTCCACAGAAGACCAATGCCACTGTCGAGGGTTCGCTCGGGGGTCGAACCGCTGCTGCTACTGTCCGTCCTGAGGACATGGCACATATCATGCAGGTTCTTACTGACTTGTATTCAGACAATGCTCTGGCCGTACTTAGAGAGTACAGCACCAACGCTCGCGACGTGCACATCAAGTACAAGATTGCACGTCCTATTGAGGTCACGCTACCTTCGCGCCTATCCAACACCCTGACGATCAAGGATTTTGGTCCCGGCATGGACGGTGATGACATGGAAATCACTTATACCCATTACGGACGCTCCAACAAGCGTGAGTCTGCCGATGAAAATGGCTTTTTGGGTCTGGGCTCCAAGTCGGCCCTGACTTATACAACCACTTTCACGGTTGTTTCCGTCAAGGATGGAATTAAGACTCAGGCTGTCGTCTTTCGCGATGAGGAGGGACTGCTCCACATTAACATTGTGGCAGAATCTCCCACGACCGATCTTTCAGGAACGATTGTCACCATTCCAACAAAGTTGGGTGACAACTTTACCGATAAGGCCAGAGAGTTTTACAAGGTTTGGGACAAGGGCACGGTTCTGGTCAACGGCGAGCAGCCAAAGCACATCAGTGAAGAGGATGGTTGGACTGTCCTCGGTGATCACTACATTCGTATAAACCAGAATGGCTACCGCTCCGAGTCTCGCATGAACGTTGTCATGGGCAACGTCACCTACAAGGTTGAAATGCCGACTCCATCATCGTTCCGTGTTGGAATTGAGACATTTACTTTCGTTCCCAACGGCTCGGTGAAGTTCGTTCCCTCTCGTGAGGCTCTGGACCTCAAGCCGTCCACAAAGGCTGTTGTAGACAATGCGTGGGATGACATGGCTACTCGCTACCTCGCTTATTTCAAGGACGGTCTGGCCAAGGCTCAGACGATTGAGGATGCCGTCAAGGTCTTCCTTCCTATGATGAGCGTGCTCGGTCACCAGCAGGGACTTGAGTGGCGCGGTATCAAGTTGCAGGAAACGAATCGCTACAATGGACGAGAGTGGTCCAAGGGCTGGCAGAACAACGGTATTGGTGCAACTCAGATGCGTGACAATGTATCTTTGTCTACCGCATATGCCAGCGACACGGCATTTATCACCAACCGTACCTCCAAGTCTTCGCTGAGTTCTGGTGAAAAGGCACGTTTGGCTCAATACTTGACCGCAAATGGCGGCGGTATTACGCGGGTTTACTTCAATGGAGATGAACTCGATGTATTCAAGGGTGCGAAGAAGATTGATTGGCAGGTCGTTCTGACCTCGACTCAGTCTCCGACCACTCCCAAGACCACGCGTCCCAAGGATCAATGGGAGTATTACACGACGGACGGTACCTCTCGTACCCGTCAGTTCGGCTCGGTACCGGCAGGCAAGACAGTCCTGTACGGCTCCAACACCGAACTCCGTCTAGATACTTGGAATCCCATTGACCTTGATTTTCTTAATCACATGGGTCCGCAGTACGTTTGGTTCAATGTGGCGCTGAATCGTCAGGAGAAGTTCAAGCGGGACAATCCCGGAGCGGAGCATTTCCGTACGCATCTTGACAAGTTTGTCGAGAAGGTCCGACACAGTCTGACAGAGGAAGAGAAGTTGGCTTACAAGGCTTACGATCTAGGGGATTCTCTTCTCTATGACAGTCTTCTCGGCAAGACTGATGACCCGCTTATTGACCTGATTCATGGTACAATGGGAGTAGCAAAGGTAAAGGGAGAGAAGGTAAATCGCATCCTGCGACTGGTTCGCAAGGGTTCGTTCTCAGTGCCCGGTGAAGATTACATTGCAGAGAATTACCCTCTTGCAACACGTGATCATATCGACCACAGCATTCTCTACATCAACTACATCAAGAATGGAAAGTGAATCAATTGACTCAATACAATCACACAATTCACACTACCGAAGATAGTACATTTGCTATCCTCACGGTAGATGGTGAAATTAAGGTTGCCACAGACGACAACCCGCAGATCAACGAAATTGTTGAACTGCTTCGCTCAGCCGAGACTGCAAAGTCTCGCAAGAAGAATTCGTCTGATTTTTATGCCAAGGCTCTGAGCCTGTTCGACGTTCGTGCTGCTGTTGTCAGTGCCTACGAAACCCTCTCAGACCGCATCAAGGTGGGCAATGACGACCGCGTTTATTTCGACGGGGACCGTCTGCCCGAGGTTATCGAGAACATCATCATTCGTTCTCTGCATGAGAAGAACGGTGGACATGTGTCCGTTGTCAACTTCATCGAGAAGGTTTACAGCAACGTGTCAGCACACGTGCGCGAGCACCTGTTCAACTGGCTCTTGCAGGAAGATTTCACCATCACAACAAATGGTGATATTGTAGCCTATAAGGGTCTGAACCGTGATCTTGGCTCGATTACTCGCGGTCCTGCTGTTGTGGACGGCGTGCCTGTCAACGGCTCGGTTCCAAACCTTCCCGGCTCGGTTATTGAGATTCGTCGTAGCGATGTTGTTGACAATCCTCGTGTTGGCTGTGCATTCGGTCTTCACGCTGGAACATACGGCTATGCTTCGGACTTTGCTCGCGGTGCACTGGTAGAGGTTCACATCAACCCTCGCGATGTTGTGTCGGTTCCTACCGATTGCAGCAGCCAGAAGATGCGTGTATCTCGATACCGCGTTGTTCAGGAAGTCACGGGCAAGTACAGTCAGAGCATTGTAGCGTCACACGCTGACGACGATGTAGACGATGACTTCTCGGTCGAGTACGACGAGTCAATTCCAGTTTACTGAGTTTTCTCTGGTGGGAAAGTGGGGACCAGCGCTGTAGAGTTGCGCTGGTCCCTTTCCTATTGACAAGGCTCGGGCGGTAGGCTAGGATGGTCACACAAGCCCACGAAAAGGAACCACTATGGATGAAGAAATGAAGGAAGCAGTTATTCGTAAATTGAATAAACTGCACTACATCACCGACGATATTCTTTATGTCAACCATTCTCCCGAGAGCCTTAAGGAAGAGTTGGATTCTATCGACGCACTTATTTCTAAGTTGGAGAATGCATGAGATTCAACTTCCTGCATCGTCGCTCTAAGACCGCACCCGGCACTGAGAAGCACGCTGTGGCCTTTGGAGCCAAGTTTGGTTATTGGCCCTGCCACCGGGGTCCATTCATTACCATCGAGGCCGGTACGCACAGAATCGACATGTGGTACGGTACCCCTAGCATTGAGAGGCAGTCATGAGCCTAGACGAGTTTCGAGCCCTGTCGTCGTCAGAGATGGAAGAGCACTTGCTTTCCGTCACTGCCCTGTGCTACGATGGTGCACCCAAGTCCCTTGCTCGCAAGGTTGAACTTTACATCCAGCGAATTAGAAATGAGCGAAGCCGATGAAGAAGATGAGAGACGCTGTCATTTTTGACATGGACGGCACACTGGCTGACGTGTCGAGCATCCGTCACCACGTAACCGCTGGTCAGACCGACTTTCACGCGTTCCACATGGCCTCGGTCGACGTGCCTGCGCATCAGGACATCGTTGAGGAACTGTACCGTCATCAGGCTGACAACAAGGCAATTGTGATTGTCACGGCTCGGAACGAGCGGTACATGAACGTGACCGTGTGGTGGTGCCTGTTCGCCGGTATCACGTACGATCAAATGTACTTCCGCCCTAGGGACGATCAGCGTCCTGACGTGGAGGTCAAGCGCGACATTCTGGCTCAACTGCGCAAGGATGGATTCAACCCTGTCCACGCCTACGATGACAACCCGAGCATCGTGAACCTGTGGGCTGAGGAAAACATTCCTTGCACCGTCGTTCCGGGGTGGATCGAGTGACTCTCGTAGATAAGAAAATTTCCGACATGCACTTCGAGTGTTCGCTACAAACGCACAATTTCAAGCGGGGCGGTACGGCAATGAGCGATTGTTGCCGCCGTCCCGCTACAGCAGCCGTCATTATGCCTAATGGTGATAAGATGTGGCGCTGTGGTGCACATTACAATGTTCGATCCATTATGCCTTTGGCTATGGGACCATGGGTCTTCAAGATTAAGGTGCCTAATGATCTTTAGTGATAAATGGGGTGAGCACCAGCACGAAGTTTCAGTGCCGGGAAGACCTTATGATCCATCTAGGCCGATCACTTGCGCTTCCTGCATCAATAGGCTAGACTCTTCCATGAACGCATGGTTAGACAAACTGACCAAGCGCGAGAATCTCCCTCCCAAATTCTGGGACGGATACAAGTTTTCTTGGAGTTAATATGCAGATGTACGAAGTGGGCGGTTGCGTCCGAGACGAACTGATGGGCCACAAGTCCAGCGATATTGACTTTACCGTTGAGTTGTCTGGAAATGAAGATGCTTGGCACACGCCTCTCGGTACCGACCCCTTCCTTGTGATGGTGGCAGAACTTGAGCGTCGTGGATTTCAGATTTTTGCCACTACGCCTCACTTTTTTGTGGCCAAGGGCAAGTTCCCCAAGACTCCTGAGTTTGCTCATTACGGTGGGCTCGTGGCTGACTTCGTGCTGGCCCGCAAAGAATCCACTTACAGTGACGGTCGTCGTCCCGACGTAGTTGCCGTTGGCAATTTGTACGATGACCTCGCCCGTCGTGACTTCACGATGAATGCCATTGCCAAGGCAGAGGACGGCACGCTGATCGACCCGTTTGGTGGCCAGGCAGCGATTGAGGGCCGGTTTATTCAGACCGTGGGTGACCCTCACCTTCGTTTTCAGGAGGACGCTCTGCGGGCCGTGAGGGCTCTTAGGTTCAGCGTGACAAAGGGCTTCCGCATCGCGGACGGTACGAAGTTTGCCATGGAGTCCATGGCTGTGCTTCACGCTATCAACACGAACATCTCTGACGAGCGCATCATGGCAGAACTATCTAAGATGTTCCGATTCGATACCATTGATTCGCTTGCTGCACTCAACAAGTTTCCGCAGTTGACTCGCGCCATGTTTTCTGGTAAGGTCAACCTTGACGCAACGATGAAGACCAAGAACAGGGGTTGATTATGGTAGCGACACTGGGCGATCTACAGAGCATGTACGAGCGCGGCAACACTGGCGAATTCAGTCACATGATTATCAAGATGGACGTAATGGATTACTCCGATTATCCTGTTTACGTTGCCAAGGGTGAAAACCCACGTGAGGTTTCCCAGAACGAGGGCGGTAGGACCATGGAGTGCTACAGTTACGCTCTCGGCTGGGAGATTCAGTCCAAGGAAATTCGAGCCAATCACTGGGAGATGTAATGGGAAACCGAACAACCATGTCTCTGAGCGAGATTTACGTCAAGCGTCAGCGGGCCATGGATGAACTGTCTGACCTTGAAAAGGCTGAGGCTGAAATCAAGGCTCAGTACAAGGACTTGGCCATGGCCATGCACAACACCTTGTGTTCCCAGAATCATACCGACGTCTGTGGCTGGGACTACGAGGGAAACGACTGGACCAGTTACGCGCATGCCAAGTGGCTCAAGCGTGCTCAGGCATTCATGGCTGAATGTAGCGAATCCACTGAGGATGAACTCGTGGCTCTGATGGGTGCTCTCAAGCGAAGCAAGTCAGTCTGATGGGGCACCGTCACGAGTATGGTACGGTGCTGTTTACGGTATTTGAGGCTTGGGTTCCAAACGGGGCCGGTACAATGAAATGCGTCGGTCAGTGGTCTGCGACTAAGGATGCCTATATTAGCGCTCGGTCTGATCCCGATAAGTACTCTGTACCGGCTGACGGAGAAATCCGTGAAATTATCTACACCTCTTGCGGTGTGACTCATATACAGTGCAACTATGTTTGCGTGCTTAAGCAGCGCGTTTACAACGGCAACCAGTCTTACTGGAAGCCGGGTGAGAATGGTTGGTCACTCAAGCACGACCCTCGCAAGGATGACCCGGAATACCAGCAGTATCTTGCTCTCAAAAAGAAGTTCGAAAAATGAGGCACAAAATTGTATCCAACGTTAGCCTGTGGGCTACAAATCCTTGGAGAGGTCTTGCCAAGGCCGACACATCTGTGCTACTCTATGATTCCTCCCACAGCATGCCGGACACTTTTCGGCTAGGGTTCGGGATTATTTTCCTCGGACTTGACATCATTTTTTTCAAGAAAAACTAGCAAAGGACTGAATATGTCGAACTGGACTCAGAAGCCTCATAACATCACCAACAAGGCGCACGTCCTTGACTACGTTACCAAGGCTGGTGCCAAGGGCGTGACCGTTGTTGAGGTTCGCCGCGATACCGGTTTCCATCACGGGCAGGCCTCTGGCTCGCTCTCAATGCTTGACCTTGACGACAAGGTTTCTCGCTTGTATGAGAAGCGTGACGGTTACTCGATTTACGTTGTCGCTGGCTCCGAGGCTGGTCGCACGGTTATTGCGCGCTCATGAAGTACCTCAAGCCGGTACATTTCATTGTAGGGTTTTTGCGGGCCTTTATTCTTCCTTACAACTATCGCTCTTTGTTCATGGGAAAAATCAAGGTCGCGGTGTACCTGCACGGTGGTACGATTTTGTATATCAAGTGTTCAAAGTACACTATTACCCTTGGTGATGAAACCGCTAAGTACAATTTCTCTGACTTTCAAGAACAGTTCAAGATCAAGCCTACGCACATCGAGGCCATTCGTGTAGTTGACTGGTTCCGGTAGTTGACAGACTAATTTCAGTCTGATACACTTGAGAGAACAAATACAGGGGACTAGTAATCTAACAGATCACTGGCTGGTTAAAGGCAGCCGTTACTAGGAACCGGATATTTATGGGTTATTAGCACAGTGGTTACTGCATTCGGTTCTTACCCGAAGGAACCTCGGTTCGAATCCGAGATAACCCACAAAGACAGAAGTCGACGTCTGTCTAGTAAGTGGCACGACGGTGCTGGTTCTTCGGAACTATTGAATATGCTGGACAACACATAGAAACCGAGTATTCATCCTTACGTGAAAATTGCAGTTTGTTACATTCGACGAATTGGTTAAGTCACATGAGTAATATCTAGAGATGCAGGTTCGAGTCCTGCATGTGACGGCTGCAACAATCATGTCCCATTAGAGTAGCGGTTATCTCGTTTGATTCTCAGTCAAAAGATCGTCGGTTCGAATCCGACATGGGATGCATTTTACCATCTACAGAAAGAACCGTCATTATGGAAAATGTTCGTCACGCCTCTGGTGAAAACACCGAGGTTTATTGCATTGAGGTTCCTACAGAGAATCCCGACTATGCCGCCGTGCTTTTCGAGAAGTTGGCCAAGTTGGTTGCCAAGAGCCACCCTGAGGGTCGATATGTTTCCGCTCTCAATGGTCCCTACTTCGTTGACTATGACTCGCACTACGTCATTGACGTACACTTCTCTGTCTGATAGACTCTGTCTACACCCTCTAAAGAAAGAGTTCTACTATGAGTGATATCTTCGGTTCCCCTCGTCCACGACCTCCCCGTCCCGGCTACCGTTACCGTCGTAGCAGTGATCATGGGTTCCTTATCCTGCTCGTGGTGCTTGCTATCTTCGCTGCAATTGTCGTTGGTTTTGTAGTCAAGGCGTATTACGGCGAGGACCAGCACACGGCCTGTGTTGTCTCTGATAAGGATCGTGTATCCAAGAGCGAGGGCGGTAGCGAGATGCGAGTCTACACTGACAACTGCGGAACCTTCGTAGTATCAGATGGAGTCATCAAGACAGACTTCAATTCGGCTGATCGGTATGCTAAGATTAAGGTTGGAAAGACCTACGACATTACTTCATATGGTTTTCGCTTCGGTTTGACAAGTTCTTTCCCCAAGATCATTGACGCCACCGAAGTCAAGTGATAGACTCCTACTCGTAGCAGCAATACTTTCCCGTCCGTTAAACAGTTAGGAAATACATGTTTTCAATTTTTGTCATGGCAGCCTTCATTGCCATTGCGGCTTTTCTCCTCATCAAGGGTCGTATCACTTGGACCAAGCAATCTGGCTACAGCGATGTAAGTGAACACTCACATTCACTCCGACCATACGCTGCTATTCCAATTGTTCTTCTGCTGCTCGTTGCTTTCTTCTCGTTTACAACGCGCGTTGAGGCCAAGCAGGTTGGTGTTCTTAGCACATTTGGCAAGCCTTCTGACAAGACATACGGTTCCGGTCTGGCATTCCACATGCCTTGGCAGGAGATGACCCAGATCGACGCCACAACTCAGACCAATGAGTATCACGGTGGCAACGCTCTCAAGGTCATTCTGGCTGACAAGAACACGGCTGACATTTCAGTTACTATCCGATGGGCTGTCAACCCGAAGAACGCGAACGACGTGTATGCTGACTTCCGTTCGAATGATCCCACCGAATCGTTGCGCAAGGCTGTTGTTTCAACACAGTTGAAGGCTGCACTGAACACGGTATTCAATGGTTACGACGCCACGGCTGAAAAGCCCGCAACGCCTGATGACCTTTCCAAGCAGGTTGAGAGCATCCTCAAGACCCGCACGGACGAACTGGTCAACATCAAGTCGATTACGATTTCTTACATCAAGCCTGACGCGACCGTTCAGAAGAAGATTGATCAGTTGCAGAGCCAAAAGGCCCAGACCAAGGTGGCAGCCGAGAAGGTTCTTACCGCTGATCAGGAAGCACAGGCCAACCGTAAGTTGTCCGAATCAGTTAGCAATGATCCGAACGTGCTTGTTTCCAAGTGCCTCGACCTCATTGCCGATGGTGACCTTAACCCTCCCGCTGGTTTCTCTTGCTGGCCGGGACAGGGCGGTAGCGTAGTAATTCCCTCAACTAAGTAGTTGACAGCACTCGAAAGAGTGTGATAGACTACTAGAAGTTGATTGGTGGGAGTCACCAAGTAAAACTAAAACTCACTTGGCGTACAGCGTAGGCTGTGTCGGCGTGGCTGTAAACCACCTCCGTTCCGGTTCGAATCCGGGGTACGCCACAGAGCAGTTACAAGGTGCAACCTTGATTTTTTGGAGTCGCGTCTAGAAATTAGCGGGGCTGGGTCTCAGTACCCAGTTACACGTGCAACTGCCGACAAATTCATGCATCATTATTCCGTAGGGGTAGCGGGACTGGCTGTAAACCAGTTGTCATTAGACTCGGGTGGTTCGACTCCATCATGGTGTACAAACGGTGTCCCCTCGCACAGAGGGAAATCACAGTGAGGTAATAGCCCGTATGAGTCCTCACAACCTTACCCAGCAATGATTCTGTGCGGATCAGGTAAGGACATTGGAGAGTTATCCGGACAGGCGACGCCGGTGCTGCCTTGAAAACAGTTAGGTCCGTTAGTAGCGGGCTGGGGTTCAAATCCTCAACTCTCCGCCACACTGACTGATCCCGAACGTACGGTACGCAAATGTAAGAATCGACGTATCCCGGTTACACGGTCAGCGGTGTTTATACATTAGTAAGAACCGTCAATAGAAAGTAATCCTTTGAATATTATTGCAATGGATCAAGAGAGAAAGGGTCTTGACGTTATCGTCAATGGCGCTGATCCTATCTATGTAACTGATCCGCATTCTTTGATCCTACCGTCCGGTGGCGGGGTCATTGTTGCTGATGGAAATGTTTGGGGACTACCCAACGGACTTTCTGTTTCCCAGTTTGTCTGGACTGACAAAGAGGACCGCAACGATTTCATAGAGTCGGCGGTAGCACAGGGCTACGCTTGCAGATCAGTCAATACCAAGTATGCTGAGGGTCTGTACAAGATTCGTAAAATGGAACCAGAAGATGCTGTTATTGCCTTGTATGATAAGGTCAAGGCCAGTTATGATGAAAAGGGTCGTTACGATTCCGCTAAGGCGGTACGTGACTCTCGCGGAGATATCTCTTTTGGTCAGCAGCAGATCGTTGTTGGTGATTTTCTAAGAATTCAAAATCTTGATAACTATGATTCTGACTTCATGCGCAATGGCATTCAGATTGCATGGGATGCTCTGGACAAGCCCGGAAGAGAGATGTTTGGTATGACCAAGACGCTTCCCAAGATGGGCGCTAATAAAACCCCCAATCGAATCGCCGCAGTACTGGCTTGCACACACGATCCTGCCACTGGCGAGCGCAGGGAATTCAATGGTCTGCCATGGGGCAAGCAGTTTATTATCAGGCGCGTGATCGGCCTTTCTGGCATGATGAGAGGTACTGGGCCAACCGCACCGGGCAACCCAATGCGCGCGGTACTCAGAATCCTTGGCCGTAGAAGCACCAATAGCATTAATGTAGAAGAGAGAAAGCAGATGGACAAATACGTTGCCCAACTGATTGACGCTTTTCAACAGCATCCAACAATTTAGACTTGTGAGGGTCGAGACTAACCCCGTTGGTATGGTTGGCATGCAGAAATGTTATGACCAACCCCGGAGACATGGCCAGCAGGCCCTCACAAACCATTTTACCGACCAACCCCGACGACATGGCTGGCACATAGAAATATGGTGATCAACCCCGGACGTATGGCTGGCGGTAATTCAATTTAGGAGAATAATGAGCACGTGGAATGATAGAATTACTACCGCCCAGTGCTACTGTGGTTCTCGTCATTTCACCATCTGGATTTCTTTCGATGAGGATGGTACACTAGCAACACATAGTCTAGATATGAACTGTCTAGAATGTGGGGCTAAATTCAATATTCCAACAGCACTTGACCCTGCTGCTGATTTACGCTAGGATGGTTTCATGAGCAAATGGGATGAATACGGAACAAAAGACCCCGACGCGCCATGGAATCGTGAGTACCCTCGTGCTTTCAACCGACGCAAAAAGACCAACAAATGGTGTAAGGGCAAGGTTGGAGTGAAGCACGAGTACGCTCTCAAGGATCGCTGGGATTGTTTCTGGGAAGTAAAAACCAACACATATGTTGGACGATACCCCAACTGGAAGCGCGGCATCCGTGCAATTTGGCGCTGCGGTTGTCAGTTGCGTTGCGTAGGATGCAATAAGCACAGTTGGACTTCATCTTTTTATGGAGATTGTTTGCACCTTGATGATAAGGTTCGAACCCGTCCAAAGGCTGATGAGTACGAAATGTATCACTGGCGCTGACTTGACGGGCCGGTAGCAAGATGCTACACTTGTTACGCACAGCAAGGAAGTGATTGAATGTATATCGGACTAGGCACTCTTGTGGTAGTAGTTGTACTGCTCATCATCTTTCTATAACTAAATATTTTGATCAATACGGACTATCGCGCACACGAGTAACACAACATGTCGTGTGGGAGGAACCTCCGGACTGCTACGACAGAGCCGTGTAGTTTTGCTTTGACAAGCGCTACTAAGCCCAATTTAAAAAACAGGGTGCAGGCATATGGCAGCAATCTCAAGCAGTATGAGCGACTGTCGTCGTGATGAAATACGGGTAGAGAGCAAAGGTGGATGATAGTCTTAAATGACAGAATCCGGGGTATGTGATTGGTCAATTCATGCTAGCGTGGTGGAATGGTATGCACAGTCGTCTCAAAAGCGACCGGTCGAAAGATCATGCGGGTTCGACTCCCGTCGCTAGTACAAACTGTAAAAGAACTGCCAGCACAGGCCCGGTAATGCGCCGGTATACAGTGAAAACGTGTTACAGGTTATAGGGCTTACGCGTCCGGTACCGTGCCTCTTGGCCTTGGCTATGTAACTACTGGAAACCGCAACAGGATAAGGGAGTAACGGCCCAAGCGGACAAGGAAAGTCAGCCCGGTGGGCTCCGGGAACATCTTGCTAAGATGATTGGTCCTGAAAGGGACTGGGGATCGTGCCCTCGGCTTTCCGCTGAAATTGCTACTACCCCCGGCACTTCGGTGCGTCTGTCATAATAATGTAGTTTAAACAGGGGCCATGGTTGACTCCCTTGGGCAATTTCAACATCTTGGGGATGGTCGCAACAGCGCATCTTAAATGAGGGTTTTGTCCCCGCCCAAGTCCAATGAAATGGAGGCGTCATGAGACAGGAACCGGCCCCGTGTCCGTTCATTGAGGCATGGAAAGGCGTCTGCGGAAAGCCTACCAGACTAGGATATTGCCCTGAGCACCTAGGCATCTCTTGTTTTCGTTGTGACATACAAGCCAATAGAAATTGCGCACACACCGGCTATGGTGTGTGCTTAACCCCAATGTGTGACGACCATCGCCACCATTCAGATGGATAGGATAGTATGAAGTATATTAAGACGAACGTACCCGAGCCTGCACCGGTACCGCCTCTAACGCACACGATTGAAATCACTCAAGAAGAACTTGATTTTATCGTGTCAGCGTCGCACGCTTTTGGCAAACAGGGTTTTAATCTAATTGGTGCTGGCGATTTTTTCAATGGACAAGAGCACGAAGTAATAAGCGAGTATAAAGAAGTAGCGTTTCGTTTGGCAGATGAATTGTTAACTGTCCGTACCCATAGCCCTGTTTTCAGAAAGATCGGTAAATAAATGCTAGACGAAAAGCGTGAGTACGTCTTGTACTCTTCGTACACAGGTGATACACTAGGCAAGTTCGACAGCCGCAAGGAAGCCAATGTCGAGCGTAACATTTCAGAGCGTGACGGAGACTATTCCACACGTATTCGTACTATCGTCACACAGGTAGAAAGATTTCCTGTGAAGCCGGTATCGACAGAAAGTAATCACAATGAGCCTTCTTCGTAATAAGTCCGACGAGGTCGTCAAGAAGGGCGTCCTTGATCGTGGAGAGTTTAACCCTCCTGCCGATTCGTTCCATCTCAAGATGTATAAGTACTGGGAGCGGAATACCGGCGCTAGGATTCCCAAGACAGAGAACTTTTGCCATTACTGGCGCGTTGTTGCGCTGTGGAGTCCTCTTACTTTCATTCGTGAGAAGTTCCTCGATGCAATTGTTGTCAGCACTACGTGGCTGATTCTGACAGCCCTGTATGTTCTTGGTGCTATTGCGCTGGGCGTGTTCTCATCGTTCTGGTTCCCGGTTATTATGCTGGGTGTCCCTTACATTCTCGCTGGTATTGTTTCAGGCGGTGTCTCCTATACAACAGGAGAAGGATTCGGAAATCTTGATGAAGATGATACGGTGGACAAGCGTGCATTCAAGTTAGCCACATTTATTACCGCTCCCATTAGCCTAGCACTGTACGGTATTCTCAACTTCTTCGAATTTGTTGGGGACAAGGCTGACGATATGTCTAATAAGACCAAGAAGCGTCTTGACGATGTTTTCAAAATTTTTATTGGCCTAATTATTGTAGGTTTAATTTCTATTCTTGCAATTGCTGGTGTTTCTGATTTTGGATGGATTTTCTTCGCTTACGCAGCCGGTGCTATTGTTGCCCTTCTAGCATTCGTTGTTGGTGCGTCATTCCTGATTGCCAAGATCGAGGCTATTGGCAACGCAAAGCGTGAGGCCAAGAGAGAGCGCCGCGAGAAGTACATTAATGGTGAAATTACTGCCGAGGAGTACTTTGGAAATTCGTGGGAGCCGGGTAAGATTTACAATTTCTTCGACCGATTCCTATTTACGCCCGCTGCTAAGGTTCTGACGCCTGTGGGAGACTTCCTTGTGCTGGCATGGAACGTGGTGCGAGTCAAGAAGTGGAAGATTTGCCCCATTGTGAACATTCCTGCGGAGCGCGTTTCCGAGTAGAGTGCGGTAGGAACGGTACAGACTTATACTTAATGCATGAGAATGTACCGTTCCTACCAGACCTTTATCACATGGTATAGACACCCTGCTCAGCAGCGTGTACTATACAAGTACCGCAAATGGTTCTGGGTGTTACTATTGGCAGCATCCATTCCAACAGGGTGGATTCTTTCAACAGCGTTCATCTCGGCGTTGTCTATTATCGCTTTGTTCATTGGTGACAGCAGCGCTGAAATGGCAGCAGAAGGAACACTTGAGCAGAAAAAGTTGACAGAGTCAGACTGAGCATGTTAGACTTGACGTAGTCAATGACAGCCGCCAATTGTAAGGGGCGGGGTAAAAATACCAAACACCATGGTTGCGTATTCCAACGGCAGAGAAACACGGCTTAGACCCGTGACAGTGTGGGTTCGAATCCCACCGCAACTACAATGTACGATGCCAAGAAAGCAGATAAGATTCGTGCTGACGAGAAACGTCAGGCATTGAGGGCATATCTTCTAGAAAAGGGTTGTACAGATTGTGGCTATAATGTCCATTATGCTGCTTTAGAATTCGATCACCTACCCGAGTTTGAAAAGTTGCAGAACGTTATGGCTTTGTGTTACGCTTCATGGGAAAGAATCTGGGCCGAAGTTGCCAAGTGCGAAGTTGTTTGTAGCAACTGTCACAGTATTCGGACTCATGAGCGCAAGTAATATGGGGATATGGTGGAATTGGTAGTCACGTGGGCTTTAGGTGCCCATGCGTTAGTAGCGCGTGCAGGTTCGAGTCCTGTTATCCTCACTTAGCGAGTGGTGGAAAGGTATACACTCCCTTGATCAGGGAACCGAAAGGTGTTTGTAGGTTCGAATCCTACCTCGCTGATTTTTATAGCAAGAACCGTCAATAGATTGGAAATAATATGACCGAGCAGCCCAACTCTTTTCTTGAGGGAATCCAGAACGTCATCAAGTGGGCAGAGTTTAATCACGAACTTAAGGCCGCTGTTGATTCGGGCGAGGGTATCGTGCTTGACAGTCAGCAGGTTAAGGCTGTAGCATTTGGTATCAGCACTTTGGCCCAGGTGGCTAAGGAGTCTGGACTTCTAGACCGCCCGTGACATCAAATTATTTTCCCCTAACAGTTAGGAAAAGTTATGGATAACATCATGCAGGCTCTTAAGTTAATCGAGGATTTTGCGGCTCTTACAGCACGTTTGCAGGAGGCGGAGGATGCCAAGACCGGCATCGAGTTGTCGCTCTCTGAAATTGGTACGCTGGGTGACGTACTAGAGACATATAATTTTATGTTGAAGAGCCAGGGATGAGTCTCTTCCTGTGGCTGCTGATTTATGCGGCAGTAGTCACACCCTTCGCCATTTTGATGGTGCCCAAGGTTCACGTATGGACAGCACCGCTGTATTTTGTGCTGATCTTTGCCTCATGTTATGCAGTGTCTTTTGTGCCCGGTGTGTCTGGTTGACATACTGCTAGCAGAGATGCTACACTGTACTTACCGGCCCGCAATGATTTGGGCAACCTCTCTACGCGGGTCGGTATTCAGTGCCTCTTTCGCTTAATGGTAAAGCCCGTACCTTGTAAGTACGAGCCGTCAGTTCGATTCTGACAAGAGGCCCGTAGTCGGAAACAAAGGTTCAATTCCTTTACACTACTGCTCCAAGTGGTCGTGTTAGTTTAATGGCAAAACACCGGCGTTAATTTTGGTAGTAATGTCAGCGCGGTACTTAATGATAGGCCGTGGCGGTTACTACCGAATAACAAGGACGAATGTCTGAAAGCAACAATAGCCCAATTAGAGGCAGCCTGACAATGGAGTGTCCCACCAATAAGCGTTTAAAGCGGTGGGTAGTGGTGGTGAAAACCCATCTTGTTGCCAAATGGTTCCTTAGTATCAACGGTAGAACGATTGTTTCGTAATCAATTAGTGTCAGTTCGACTCTGACAGGAACCTCTGGGACTTAATCAGTCTCGCGGGTAAGGTTGGTTGATTACCTTCCAAATCCCGTACCTGCCTCAATGGCGCAGTGGTAGCGCACATCCTTGGTAAGGATGAGGTCATGGGTTCAATCCCCATTTGAGGCTCGTAGTCGGAAATATAAGGTTCGATTCCTTATGAATGCCTCATATAAAGGCCTAGTTTAATGGTAAAACACCGGCGTTACCAATGGGGGCTGTGCTGGCGCGCAACTCGGACTTTGAATTCGAGCCATGGTAGGATCGAAACCTACGCCCCCAGCCATTGGCCTTGATCCTCGCGGGTCAGGGCCATTTCTTTTACACATAGGAGATAAATGAGCGACTTTACAGATGAAGAACTACGCCGTCTAGGCGAGGAATATCTCAAAGAGCATCCTGACCTAGTTGAGCGATACTTGGCTGAAAAGGCCAAGGAACGAGCAGATCAGACTGAGACCACAGAAGTACAGGATGCGGCTCTGGTGGCTTCGGAAAATGAAGAGGTCCAGCCGGTAGCAGAAGATAATCCTGAGCCCGAGAAGACCGGTCTAGAGGCTTACAAGGCCAAGTCAGACGAACTGATCGCCATTGTCTACCCCGTCTCATGGCCAAGTCCAACAGAGGACGTTCCGAATCCTCACAGCACCTTGATCTTCCTCGGGCCGGTAGAAGATGCTACCTTTACCAAGGATGACCTTAAGGCTGTACTAAAGGTATTCATTTGGGAGCCTTTCGACGCAGCCCTTGGTGAGGTTAAGATGTTCACAGACGATGACGGTAACGACACAATTCCTGTTGTTACCCTGCTGGGTGAGCAGTTGTATGTAAACCGTCAGACGCTTGAGGAAGAACTTGGAAAGCATGGTATCAAGGATGCTTCTGAACATGAGTACAGTCCTCACATTACCGTCGATCCCGTGTCCATGCAGTCCGTTCCTCTCATGAGCGTTCGTCTGGGCAAGCCTCAAATCTGGTGGGGCACTGATCGTGGCTGATCCAAAATTTTTGGTTCCTTGGTTTACAGAATTTTTTAGTTCCAAGCGTTGGTATGATGGTTCATTCCATCAAAGGGTAAATCGTACATTGCCAAATCAAGGCCGTCTCTTAAATGGTGGACTGGACGAAGAGGGTAATAAGTGTTGGGCGGTACGCTTGGACTTTGAGGTTGATATGGATATTAATGGGCTCGGTCCGTCCAATCAGGAGGCTCGTCGTCAAATGATTGAGGTTATGGCTAAAGACATGGCAGACCTCGTGGTTAATGGAAATCGTTCCGGTACCGACCCGCATCTTAAGATGTATGATGGTGAAAAGCGCACCGGGCTGCAATTAGTAGATTTTGAATCTAACCATGTTGTGTACTACAAGGTTCCCAAGCCCAAGAAGCACACTATTGAATATAACGCTTGGACGATCATCAAGCCCGTCTTCAAGTGACTAAAGTCCCTTTGTTTGCAATCTAAAAATACCCAATGGTATAATTAAAGAATGAAGATTAAATGGGATAATTTTGCAAAGGGTAGCGGCGATGCGCCAATTAACCCATTTATGTATGTTTTTACGTACATAACCGCCGTGTTCGGCATCTGTTTTACATTCTTTCCTCACGTTTCAGGAGCATATCAGACATTCCTTTACGAACTGACAACCCTCCAAACGCAAGAGTTTACTACAAGTATTTGGGGACTTTGTGCTATTGTAGCCGTTGTTATTGGTCTGGTGGCTCTCAACTACCGCAAGCGCTGGATGGGTAATGCCGCGTCCATGTTTGGTTTCTTGGTATGGTTGTTTGCTGCTGTGACATATGCTGTGGGAGGATTTTGGTTTGGCTTTCTTGTGGCAGCCCTGCCAAACGTTTACTTCTGGGCATGGATGTATTTCAAAACGGAGCAGTATCATCGTAGATACGGCTAATGACTATTAAGCGCGCTTGGCACAGACTTAGATATTTACACGGCAAGCAAACAGTCAATCCGCTTTTATACATTTTTGTGTACTTTTCATTCATTACCGGCTTGGCTTTTACATATCTGACGTTGGCCGGTACGGAGCACGGTTTAACCATGTACCAAGTCATGCTAGACTCGGCAGGATACGGCGGAACGCTCATGTGGGGTGTTCTGATGACTCTGGCAGCCATTGGAATTGTCGCCTCGCTAATCCTTCGCACACGTATTATTGCGGAGAGCACGGCGTTTCTTGGATTCGGTCTATGGTTCTGCCTTGGCTGGGTCTATGGACTTGATGGCTACCTAGATGGTATACTCATCACAGTTGTGCCTAACATTGCTTTTTGGGTCTGGTTTAGTTTGAGGATTGAGTGGTACCGTCGCGTGGTTGTGCCGGTAAGAAAGCAGCAGCGAAGTGTTGACATGTACAACGATGGCTGCTAGACTGGTGGTTCAAGGGCTGGGTAACCCTTGTAAAAATTTAACTGCCCGCTTGCCTGAGTGGTGGAATGGTATACACCGTCGCCTTAAAAGCGACCGAGATTTAATCTCATGCGGGTTCGACCCCCGTCTTAGGCACTTCTACAACAGTTAGGAACCGTCATGTTTTTCATCAATCCTGTTCACAAGTTCATGACCTACGCGTCCATGCTTGTCGGCGCTGTTGCGATGATGTTCTCGCTTACGGCCTGTTCTGACTATGAGAATGTGAGTGAGACTTATCCGCTCCGTGAGATTGTTCTAGGCAACCAGAAAGATATGAATGGCAGTTACTTCCTGATTGCGGGCGGTGTAGGAAAGCACACGAACGCCTATTACCAGTTCTATGTAGAATCTCCTGATGGTACAATTGCTCTGCATAAGAACAAGGCAGAGGACGTGACGTTGCGTCTGCGCAAGGAAGGTACCAAGCCTTTTATCAAGTGCTCCGGTGATCGTATTGATATTCAGCCCGGAGAGCGCTACGATTTTAATGGATCATACACCAAGTACCACTGCGTGTTCAATGTGCCTGAGTCTGCTATCGGTACGACTGTTGATATCGACATTACAAAGGTAAAGTGATGAATCCCCTACTTAAGAATGACCTCAAGGCTCTTGTCAAGGAGTACACCGATCAGCGTGGCGAAGAAAACGGTACCCAGTGGGGCTATGCCCGTGGTACATCGTTCGATGACTTTTGCGATTGGCTCAATGGTAAGCCCACGAACAACAACAGGAGTTATTGATGAGCGAATGCTCTTGCAATGGACATAGCCCACGTCCTGTAGTAAAGTGGACCATGTATGGGCCACCTATTCCCCGAGTTGAATGGTATTGTGAGGATTTTTATGTTTGAGCCGCTGGTTGAAGATATTCAGGTGCAGATTGACATTGTCGAAGGCTTTATTGCCGTGGCCAAGGCTAAGGGTAAGACGCTGCAAATGTTCGGCCTACAGGACGTGCGCCTTGAACTTATGCGAGCGCGTGACAACGTCAAGGAAGCCGGTAGGAAGGTAGAAGACGTGCACGCCCTAGACAAGAAACTGAATAAGACCAAGGTCTTGACTTCAACCTCCTGACCTGCTAATATAGACACATGAGAAACATTAAGGGTAATTCCCTCTTCGCTAATGCGTACGTGCGAGACGGTGAGCACACGTACTACAAGGACGCAATGCTCATTGCAGTTCTTTCACACACTCACGGTGACAGCCGTGAAGGTGCGCAGGGCAAGATTCTGCGCAAGATGCTAGACGACGTTAACCTAGATGGTTGACGCATACGGGCATGAACTAGACTTCAATGGCTGGACTGATGAGGTTTGGGCCATTCATGTCAAGCAACAGAAAAATTTGGCATTGCTTATAGGCATGCCATTCGAAGAGCCTGAGAGGCCGGTACAAGAGGTGACAAATCCCGAGGTAATGATCATTGGTGACACCCATGGCGATCTAAATGAGTACATGAAGTTGCTCAAAATCGCCAAGAGCGAGGGTGTCACGAAGATTTTTCAGGCTGGCGACTGCGGTCTATTTCCTGCATTCCCCGGCTACGCCCAGTGGCTTGATGCTATTCAGGAGGAAAGTTCTTCACTTGGTATCAAGAATTACTGGATTCGTGGAAACCATGATGACCCTGACGAGTGGCAGCACGTGATTGATCGTCATGCCACCACCAATGGCTGGGGCACGCTACGCTCCACTATCTTCCTCGCACCCCGCGTACACTACTTCAAGCACAATGGCGTAAGATTCCTGGGAGTGGGCGGCGCGGTAAGCATTGACAAGGTGAGTCGTCTGGCCCGTGAGCGCAAGCCCGGTACTGAGTGGTGGCCTAACGAAATCATCACGGTTGAGGACGTAGCCGCCGTTGAGCGCCGTCACATCGACGTTCTTATTACTCACGAGTGTAGCAACTACACCCATTTCCATGGCCGTGTGAAAAACGATTCTGACAGTGAGAGCAACCGTCGTCGTCTTGACGAGGTGCTTAAGCGCAGCACACCGGACTGGCATTTCCACGGTCACATGCACACTAAGTACGATTGGGACAACTACATGGTTCACGAGATGAATCATAACACCCGCACAATCGGACTTGAGTGCAATCAGGACGCTATGTGGCACAACGGTCCGAGCACCGGCAATAACTGGGGTATCTTTGATACCAACACGTTGACGTGGCGCTGGCAGGGTAAGTTCAACGATCCAAAGTAAGGTAATAGTTAGACACAATGGTACCGGCTGGAAGATGGTCGGTACCATTGTGCATTCCAAAGAAAGAAAAGGGAAAATAATGCGCGTTACATGGGATGAGTCCGATAAGTTCGTCGCAGAGCAGCAGGCCAAGGGAAATGATTTCCATTGGGACGGGTACGAGATTGTACATTTCGATCCGCACCCGGCTGGCTTCTACAAGGGCGTGTACCGTAATGGCGAGTACGGTTTTGAAAAGCGCTTTGAAGTCAACGCCAAGGGTGATTATCACATCACTAGGAGATTAACCACATGAAGCACAAGAAAGACATAGTAAAAGTAGAAAGACAGGCATTGCTTGATATTTTTCGCTTTGCCAGAGATGAAGGTCCAAATGACATCACATTCCAAATGTCATTGCTGGACGTTGCGGAGGCGCTGTCCAAGTGAGTTGGAGAGATTTCGCACTATGTCAGTCAGGAGTTCCCGTCGAACACTTCTTCGATACGTACAAGGATGATGAGGCAGTAGCCAAGGCAGTTGATGCAATGTGCATCTCCTGCCCGGTCTTCCAGCAGTGCAATGAAGAGGCGATGCAGAACAAGGAATACGGCGTATGGGCCGGTATCTTTCGAAAGAATGGTATGCCATATAAAAAAAGAAACATGCACAAGACGCCAGAGGTATGGGCAGCAATTAAGGAACGTATTGAAGAATGATTTTTCATAGTACATTTGTTCAAAACGAATTAGATATTTTGATTAAAGACGTACCAGAGTTAGTTATTGGTATGAGGGAAGAAAATGAAACTTTTATTCTTATTCTACCCAACAGTTTCGATAATCTTCCAACACTGGCCCGTGTTAGTGCATTCCATAAAATAAACGGAATGATGCAGAGGCTAACAGCAGCCGGTATTCGTGTATCCATGGAACGTACAAACATGGTATAATTGACATTCACCCAAAATCATAGCAAGTAGGAGTTAAATGAGCAACGTCAAGTGCACATCGTGTGGAGAGCAGCGCTTCGAACTCAAGAATGTTCAGTCAAAACTGCTTCCCTCAATGAAGTTTCTGATGTGCACACAGTGCATCACCAAGGGATGGGAGCCAAGATGGGCGATCATCATGGCAGGACAGCAGTTCGGCAACGACTTGATTAAGTCGTATATCTCTAAAGGTAAGTATCATGGAGAAAAGATTTTACTAGAAGAAGTTCTTTAGTTCATTTTGAAGTAGGACCAGCAGCATGTTAAAATTAAGGCATGAACACCGCCGAGATTCTCCCTAACCCACAATGTCAACTGCCCTAATTGTGCTTGTTGGCACTCTATTCGGCGGGGCGGGGCTGAAACTACTAGAGTTGCTCTGGTCCAGATTTCAAGAGGGCCGACTTGAGCGTAAAGCCGCTAATCAGCGGTTTGAATTACGTGCTCAAGAACTACAAGACAAGCAATTGGAAGGTCTTGCAGAAACATTAAAAACAGCGCAAGATAATTTACGAGCAGCAGAAGCAGAAATTGATAAATGGCGCGAAGAATATTTCGATGTTCGTACCGAACAACTCAAGCAACTGGCTGACCTACAGGCAGCACTTCTCAAGATTAAGGAGTTGGAGAATGAAATTAACCGACTCAAGAGTATTTAGCAGAAACGAAGATCGCTGTGACCGCTGCGGAGCCGAGGCTATGTATGCAGCGGTTCACAGCGACTCTGAATTGGAATTGCTGTTTTGTGTCCATCACTTCACATCCAACAGCAGCGCATTGATTCAGCAAGGATTCCTGTTCATCAAGAATCCCAAGGCAATCGCCCACACACAGGGCTTGACCGGCGTCACATCGTAGTGTAGAGTCATCTGCATGATGACAACAGACCAGCGCAAGGCGCTATTTGACACCTACCGCGATCCTGATGCCACACAGGCAGCCAAGGACGAGGCTAAGCGTGCTCTCCTACAGGATGCCGAAGAGCAGAGGAATGCTCAGGTGGAGGCCAATAAGCGTTTTCTAGAGACGTATGAGCCCCGAGACGAATTCGAGCGACGCACCTTTGAGCGTGCCAAGAAAACCAATACTCACATTATGAATGCATCCGTGCCTCGTGGCTGGAACAAGCGCGTCGATGGTCTGGTCGATGAGATTCTCTACCTTGACCCGAACGCAACCTTCTCTCAGTTCAAGAGTAAATTCGGTGTACTGCGAGTCTACGGCACATTTAACGAGGCCGCTCAGAACGCTGTCAGGCAGGCTGAGGCCGACTGTGAGTCGCTGTGCTTCTGGTGTGGTGACCACGCCGAGGACCGTTGGAACTCCGAGCCTGCTTGTGCCAACCACAAGAAGGGTGTGTTTGATCCTCATGACGAATACTAAGACCATCATGCTACCGCCCGTCGCGCCGGTATTGACAGACCTCAAACAGTACGAGGATAATCTTTACCAACGCATCCGACAGGCCATTGAAAATGCTAGGAGACTACGATGACACCAAGCCAGCAGGCACAGATTGACAAGTGGCAGAAGGAACTGCTAGAGTCTCAGAACAGCGGAGAGTACACGGCCATGTCTATTCTGCTCATTCGACTGGACACACTACAGAAGTTGGGATTGCTATGAACGCTCGTACGGTTGGTAGGTTAGAGGATATCCGGTCTTCTATGTTTGTTGCCGCGAACGAATACCCCGACATGCCCACGGATGAGTGGAGTGCTTTGGCTCGAATGATTGGAACGCTTGACTCAATGATCAACAAGTATTGGATGGACTATAATGCTGGCCTATGAAGTAAGCAATGGTGCAAGGATCAAGTGGAACGGCTTCGCCCATCATGTCATCTCTGTACCGCCTCCCAATCTAGAAAATGCAAAGACCAAGACGCCCATGATGTGTAAGTTCATGCTTGCTACACGCCTGGGACACCACGGTACCGTCATTGAGATTGCCGTACCCTTCGATGAAGAAATGGAAGTACTATGAGAAAGACACTTACTTATGATGACGCCGTTGCACTGCTAGATCGTGCTGTAGCCGAAAAGGGTGCCGACTATGTGTATCCCGAGGAAGAGAAGCGTGAGGGCGGGGAATTTGGCAGTATGATGTGTCAGTACCGCACCGATAGTGGTGGACCCTCATGCATCATCGGATTCGTCGGCAACTACCTCGGCGTGCTGGACCAATTCACCGAAGCCAAGCCCGGTGTAGAAAACCTCAAGAATGCAGGGTACGATTTTGATAATCGCACATATGCTCTGCTTGATGAGTCCCAGTCAGATCAGGACTGGGGTATTACTTGGGGAGAATCTGTCGAGCGGGCAAAGAACCACGTATCGAACGGGCTATGATAACATGAAAGATCGTGCTATGGGTAAACTCGGTATGTGTCTGCTCAAGGTGTTGAGAGAATGACTTCGCTATGGATTGAAGGATATGCGGCTACCGGCGACGGTGGTCCAGCACAATACCTTGGAGAATATGAGGGTGAATACTTCGAGGCGGTAGCCAAATGGGCTATTGAGAAGAACTCAAGGCAGGAATGGGGCACACTGCGTTATGACACAGACACAAAGGTCTGGTCAGCGTGGGGCTGTCGCATCTTCGACAATGAGTCAGAGGCTAGGAGCGCATTCGGGTGATCGCATGGATAATCCTTGCTCATCTTGTAGGGGACTACCTTTTACAAACTGACTGGATGGCTCAGGAAAAAACTAAACGTTGGCTACCGGCCATTCTGCACGGTCTGGCGTACACTCTACCGTTCTTGTTGATCACAACCTCGCCATGGGCGTTGCTGGTCATTGGTGGCACACACATTGTAATCGACCGGTACAGACTGGCCAAGCATGTGGTATGGTTCAAGAACCAGTTGCAGCCCAAGCGTTATCGTCCAGGCCACACTCCGACCGGTATGCTAGAAGAGACACCTGACTGGTTGGCCTACTGGCTACTCTTTATCCAAGATAACATTATCCATATTCTAATCAACGTATTGGCGGTAGTATACCTATGACAAATATTGAATTTAGATTCCCCGGTGGGCGTTGGGAGCCCGTGCCACCCCAGTACACAGTCACCCAAGCATTTATTATGTACGCTAACTATGATCTTCGTGTAGAGGGAGAAATCTACTTAGCACAGGGAGAAGAATGACAAACAACCCATTCAGCGATATTTTTGGGGAAGAGCCCAAAAATACAGGGCCAATCGTGAAGAATGCACCCGCAAACTTCATGGTTTTGAACCAACTCAACCCTTTCTTGGCAGGGACAAAGGGATTTGTGGCTGGTGGAGTGTTCAAAAACATCTTTACGCAGACACCTTTTAGAGATGTCGACGTATTCTTTCGCTCGGAGGCTGACTTCAACGAGGCTGACCGTGATTTTGAGGACATTCAAAACCTAGAATTGATTTATGAGAACGACAAGGTACGTGCATTCCGTAAGAACGGTGTGCGTGTTGAGTTGATTCGTCACACATTTGGTGAGCCACAGGACTTGCTGACCAACTTTGACTTCACAATTACGAAGTTTGCGTATGGTTTTGCTCTTCCTGACCCCAATTCCACTGAAAAAGTGCAGATTACACCTCGTTTTGTATGGCATCACGAAGATTTCTTCGAGCACTTGGCCATGAAGCGCCTTGTGATTGATGATAGACTGGTTTTGCCTGTCAATTCTTGGGAAAGATCGTACAAGTATGCTCGTCAAGGCTACAATCTGTGCAAGGACAGCAAGATTACCCTGCTCAGTGAGATTATTCGACGCGGACCGGTAGAGGAAAGCGATCTACAGGCTGGCCTATACGCAGGGATTGACTAAATGATCACTAACAATGAGTTCTATCGCTGGAAGACCATGTATTTGGCTAATCGCTACCGCTTTGTGGCCAGGCGTGGTCATCTTATGTCTGCTGATTACAGGCAAGGAATGTTGGATGCGCTAAAACATCTCGAAAATAACATGAGAATTGAGGGATCGTGAATAAAGTAGTGGCCGGTAGTTTAAATGGCTCACATCTAGGACGCCTTTTGTCTAAAGACGAAATTGCTAAGACAACGGGACTGCTCCCTCTTCAAGGACACTTTTGGTATGGAATTATCACAAATATTCAGCATACCAAGGATGGTTCGGTGACAGTTCTGTTAAGCATTCCTCCAAAGATGCAGGATTTGAAGAAAATCGTCTCTAATCGTAATCCTTATACAAGACAGCATCACATGTACTTGTCTCAGGATCAGGAAATTGAGTTAGTGGCATCGTGAAACGTTTACTAATTACCGGCTCGCGTAATTTTACAGACGCGAATGCAATGACAATCTATCTTCGTGGTGCGTATCGCAAACTCAAACGAGATATCAAAATTCTTGAGGGAGTTGTTGCACCGATCACTCTGGTGTCAGGGAACGCACCCGGTGCCGATCTAATGGCTGAGGATATTTGGAGCCGGTATGTCAGCACCGAATTAATCGAACGCTGGCCAGCCAAGGATTTTTCTCACCCGCTTAAGCGCAACGATCACATGGTAGGTCTCGGTGCTGATATGTGTGTGGCCTTTCCAACGTGGTGCGTGCAACTCAAGTGCAAAGGCAGACCGAAGCACTACAGCCATGGCACAGACTACACGATCAAAAAAGCACAGACCGCAGGTATTGACACACGCGTTCTCATGCCCTAGACTGGTGGCACACCAACGAACTAGGAGTGACTATGATTAAGGTCCAGTACGTCATGAGATACCTGAACGGTCTGTACGTGCAGCGTGATGACTCTACCGGCCCCATGTCCACCGGAGGCTACCCGACCCCCGTTCCCGACATCGAGGACGCGACGGTATGGGACGATCTTGAGTCTGCCATGAAGTACCAGCAGATGTTTATTCGATCTACTCCATTCGAAATCTTTCAGGTCACTGTTACCTACAGCGTGGAGGCTATCTGATGGACACTTGGCATTACCAACTCGGTAGCCCAGCCACGACGACCCAGACCCAAGGCACCGTTCAGGCGGTAGACTGGTACGGTGCGCTTAACGAAGTGACCAGGGTCATCAAGGACTCGGGTCTTGAGCCCAACGAGGTTTACGTTTGGAGTGATGACGCGTGAGTAATTCAGCCAAGGACGTTTCAGGAATGCTCTGGGACGATATTCGCAAGACCTTGCGTGACGCCGAGAAAGGGGTATTCACCAGGGATGATTACTGGAACCTGGTTCATCTGATTAACGATTATGGATTTGCCATGCAGGTCGCCGGTATCCGTGGAGAAGTCCATTCAGAAGCCAGAGAGCGCGTGTTCTCCAACATTATGGGTGCAACTCCCGGTGTTGATGCTCGTGAAGATAGGGAGAAGTACAACTATGGCGGTTGAGCGTATGATCTGTTGTGGCGAACTGACCCACGTGTACGGTGACGCTGGTAATCGCCCACACGCAAAGAACTGCAAGAATTACAACCCTCGCAAGATGGACATTGAGACGTTCCTGACCGAGTACCCTGAGCGCCTGCGCCGTCAACTCAAGTCGCTAGAGGTCAAGGCGCAGGAATATGAGCGTTCCTATGGTGGAGGTGGCTACGATCCGTCAGAACTGACCCGCATTGCCGGTAAGATCGAGGGAATCAATATTGCCCTGTCCAACTGGTCGGAGATGTGCCAGTAGTGGCTAGGTCAGGATGGTGCATCGAGAACACCAAGCACACCGAAGAACTAGAGGCGTGCAAGTGGGATAAGTGTGATTGCAAATGCCATAACGCCAACGGTACCGGCATCAACCCAACAAAGCGCAAGCCCACCAAGAGAAAAGGTAAGTACTAATGTTCGTTCTGTTCATCATTGCAGCAGTTATCGCTGGTCTTCAAGGCATTGTTCGTATCTTCAATATGATTGTTGCAATTGAGGAAGACCTTGAGGATGAGTTTACTTCGGCCTTCTTTGGGTTCGTCTGGGCAGTGTTCTTTGTCGTTATGTTCATTCTGGCAGCGATACATGTTTAAGCGTTATCAAACATTGGGGCTGATTACACTACCTGAGCCACCAGACACTACCATCCGTCGTGCTCACTTGACAATCTATGGTGGTCTATGGCATCGTAGAAGTATGATCCGACTGTACCGCCAGCGGTACGGGAGGCATCATGTCATTGTACACAAATCTAGGAGAAAATCATGACAGAGTTTCGAGCGAAGCACGGCAAGGTGCTCATTAACCTTACCGATGTACCTTCTCCACCTGACAATGTATACTCAGAACTCCTAAAGGAAGAGGCTAGCCGATACCGCCCCACATGGGACGCGTCTACTTTTTGGAATATTGTCAATTCTCTGGTTGATTTTGGGTACATTGAAATTGTCAATGATGTTGAATTGAAACTGACCAACGATGGAAAGTTTCGCAGAGAATTCTTCATCAAAGAACAGGATTGATGTTACAATAGTTCTATGAGCCTTTTTAGAACACAGGAAGAACTAGTGGGACACGTCTCACAGATAATGGAAGCAAATGGTTGGCATAAGGAATGGGTAAACATTTCCACCGCTGGCACATGCCTCATTAGATGGTCCAAGGCAGGTTACGATTTCACCATGTCGTTGGAAGACATGCTTGGACTTGATGGTACACCCCTTCCAGATGTTTCAGACTTACTCGTAGACTAAGGATCAATCATGGAATTCAAGGATGGCGACCGCGTACATGGCCAATACGGTAACGTGTGGGAACGCCGCAGCGGACGATGGGTCAATGTAGAGACAGCGTCTCCGTTGACTTCATGTTCAGACTCAACAATGGAATACCTGTTGGGTCTTAAAGTCGACTACCCAAAGCCTACCGAAACCAAAGGTCCGAAGAAACTCTCCAAAAGCGCGCCGGTAGAAGTTCCTATTTACGTTTACAAGTTCACTCTTAAGCAGGGAGAGTAATGTCAACTTCAACACTGGAAATGATTGAAACCAACAAGAATGCAGAAATCAATGATATTGCTCATTTGTACTGCGGAGAATGCTACCCTTACGACCCAGACTGCACACACGCCATGTGTGGTCATGAGTTTGAATCAGAATGGGCCGATGACAGCGCGATAGAAGACGATGAATGCGTTGTTTGTGTAGATTTGTTTGAAACGCATTGTTATAGGGAGCACGGGGAATGATCGTGCATATTGGTCGTTCGTGGGAGCCAGACCAGCATCTAGAGATTGCTTGCCCTTGTCCAAAGGCCCCTTGCGGACTCGTATTAATGTCGGGGACTAATGATCCAGACATTATTTACTGTGAGCAGCACGACCCTGCTGAGGCCCGCACAATGCGCCAGATTCATAATGACACTCACTGTCCTTCCATGGATCATGCAATTTCTGAGGAAGCCGCAGCCCAATGGAGAGAATGGGCGGTAGAGCAAGGTGCAGAGGTTGTTGACACGTCCGATCTGTTCCGCTAGACTGTAGTCACACAGACCTTAGGAGAAATTATGGATGTTAAGTCATTCGAGCAGGTTCAAGAGCCTAGCAGCGAGAATGTGCAGATGGTTCATGCCTTCACCCTTGGTCGTCAGGACCGCACGCTCGTCTATGGCTATACCCTTGAGCGTGAGACGTTTCACGTGTATGTGCGCGGTGGAGAGATTCATGTGCACATCTACAATCACAGGGGAGAGACGCTCAGCCACATTCATGGTGATGAGTTGCCTGCTGAGGCTTTACGTCCATCCAAGCGTGCATACCCGGCTCTTACTGAGTATGCTTTTGCTCAGTATATGAAGAGCATTGGTTTTCCGTTAACGTTTACTACATTCAACCAGAATCAGTACGACAAGAACCTTTTCGCTACTTACTATGGAAAGTTGGCCCCATGAGCGATTCATCTATTTTTGCTGTTGCACGGTCCATTCAAGATATGGCTCAGCAGAAGCGCGTCGAAAACATTCTTGAACTGGCCAGCATGTATAATGCCAAGGGTAATCGAAGACTGGCTGAGTCCTACATGACCAGGGCAGGCGAAGAACTTGGACTGAACACATGAGGACCGAGGAGTTGACCAAGCGCTTGCATGATCTGCGCATGGCTCAGGAGATTTTCATTCGACAGGGTGATATCAAGTCTGCTATGATCATGACGGTTGCGATTGGCGAGGCCAGTCGTGAGTCAAGCAATTCGAATCGTCGTGCGCGGTACCTAGAGTATCAGAACAGGAAGCGTCACTATGAGCCTGCGAGGCATTGAAAGTCAACTTAGACGCATTGCTAACGCTTTAGAGGTAATGGCCGGTACAGAAAGTACCGCTCAAATAAGAGTGCGCCGTCAGAGACAAACAGAGCGAGAAATCTACGGCAATCCTGACATAGCATGCGGCAAGCAAATTTGTGGCCTAGGAGATGGTCACCTAGGAAAGTGCAGGTATTAGATGGCGATCATGGATACTGACTTCGATTTTTTCACTTTTGAAGATTTGGATGTGGAGTGTGAAGCGCTTCATCACGAAAAGTATGGGAATGGACCTGCTATTGCATTGGTTACTAAAATTCATCCTTGTTGCGGATACAAGAATAATTACTACTTTTGTGCAGGATGCGTTTTCGATATTACCACTTCAACAAAGCAAATTATTCATAGCCTAGGCCCTCGGCCTTGTGGTGGACGTTACACGCCCAAAAAGATTGCTGTCAAGAAAGTAGAGTACTTATGAATAAATATGAACTGTGGACGGAGCAGGACGGTATTGAGTGCAAGAGTCTAGTTAATGACCTAATGCCCGAAGAACTAGAGACGCTTGAGAGCGCCCAGAATATTGCTAACGAAATGAACGCCGTCGCGGTAGAGAAGAGAGACCCCGACGATCGCATGTTCTATTTCGTCAAGGAAATCCTAGAGTGATGAATGAGAAGTTGGAAGAGTACTGGCTTGTCACCTACCGCACGCTAGAGCGTGTAAAGACTGAGATGAGCCACATGGGTGATCACTGGGACGCTGTTAATTTAGGTGAGTGGGAGACGCTACCTCATAATTTTGAAGCCCGTCAATCCGCTGCTGCGGCCTTCTGGGCGTACGTTGATCAAGGATACGACTGTCGATTCAAGCACGTTCTGGTGAGAAAGGAAATCACCAACGAGCCTGCTCCACAGAGGCCCAAGTGAACGAGGAATACCTTCTTCGTATTCGATTTTGTCAGGCGGCACGCACAACACGTCATGCCATTGCTGACGAACTGGGATATAACCCACCAAAGGCGGGCGGTAGCGATTTCGGTTGGGACGGAGAAGTTTTAAGACTCATAAAAGAAAACAATCAGATGGACCGCCTTAAACGAATACTAATTAAGAGAGGGATTCTACGTGACTGACGAAAAGTGGGCCGGTAGAATTTGTATTATGTGTAACGGTACGGGCATCCATCACATTCTTGATCCCGACACACCTCCCATGACAACAACGCGCCGTGACATAGCGACCAATCTTAATTGCCCAACATGCAATGGACATGGAAGGGAACCAGCGGATGACTGATTTTGAGTATGAGATGTTTGAGATGCGTAAGGCCAAGACATACGCTATTGAAAATCAGGTGTCAGTCATGTTCACTCACAAAACCAAAGGCGCTCAGAGGTGCCACTGCGGGCGGTACAAAGGCAGGCAAGGGCCCTGCTCCTTAGAGTTCAAAGTATACAGAGACGGATCATTCATGGGATGGGAACACTATTGATGAAGAGACTCATTAACCGCATACGCAATCACTGGCGAAAGCATTGGGCCATGGAACCAGAAGAGATTCATGATGCTTCCAGATGGGGTGATAGGTAATGCCTAGCACAACCAAGCATGTGTGTATTAAGCACAGAACCGTCAACAAGCCATGCTGTGATGAACCCAAGGCCAGCACGCATCACTCGTGGAGACCTCCAAAGAAGAACGACGACAGGGCATGGAAGCGCATTGAAAATGGTGACTGGCTCTGGGATCACCGTATTATTGACAGTCGTCAGGAGGGCGGTAGAATGAGACTAGACCCAGATCGTTGGACCGAGGGCGGATTTAATGGCTACAATCATTGGGCAGAATGGATGAGAGAGTCAGCACCCTACATGTCGCGGGAAATGAAAGCAGCATGGTACAGGAGTCTCAATGATTGATAATTTTCATAATTGTTACGAAGGGCACTGCCCTGACTACCCGTTGATTAAGGTTATTAACGACGCTATAGAGAAGAGAAAAGACATGTCCAAGGCGTGGGTGGAAGGATACCGTGCTGCTATCAATGACACTGGTGCCATGTACGTTTATGAGGTAACTCCAAATCCCTATGAAGATAATGACTGATTTCAAGAACAACAAATACCTGAGTGCCATGTTAGCATGGGGACTTTTGTGCTGGGCATTTCTGGCCTACAAATTTTGGGGATGGATTTTTCGGTTTGCAATTTTTGAGTTTGAAAATTTCGGTTCTGAATTTTCGGTCACGAAAAACCGGTCAGGAAATTTCGGTCAGCACAAACCGAGCATGATGGACTGGGAAGCACCAGACGGTGTGCTAGAATTCAGTCATGAAGAAACGGAAGCCCACGTGGCCAAACTCCTAGAAGAACAGGTGCCCAAGGACGGGCTGGTACAGATGCTACACTCTGGATACAAACCCCAACACTACGACACAACAGACATTCGTATGGTGGTAAGGAAGAACAGACGCGGAAAAGGGAGAACATGGTAGTAACGATTGTGGGAGTGGTGCTGCTTGTGATAGCATTCCTGTGCCCACTCATTCATGACATGTTTTTCAATCCAAAGATCATTGCAGCGAGGCACGAGCGCCAAGAGTGCAGGGCTAGAGCCTTTGATCAGGTGTGGGATGAGAACTGGAAGGGCTCCGATGAAGACAGCCCTGATGGATTCAATAACGCCTTGAAGTAGAGCCGGGCGGTATGAATAGACCAACTGATACATAGAAGAACTAAGAGATGCTATAGAGCATATGCCTGTTTGATAACTTAACACAGACTGTCACAACCTCCCACATGTGTTAAGACCTGTGGCTGTGTGCATGACAGTGAAAAGATGCTACTTGTGATCAATGCTTCGCTGTTCTACGGACATTGGATACCTAAAAAGAGTCCAATCCAAGTGTAGTTTGTCCAGTATGTGAGATATGATCTATCGAATAACGATAGATAGATATTTAGGTGTAATAGATCAATAACATAAAAAGGCTCTTTTTTCCCTCCAATTGCAGTGTTTTTTGGCCATAGCGTTCAAAAGTTGGCCAAAACTGCCACAATTTGTACTAAAAGTGTAACATTTTGAACATTTTCCACAATTGCGACAAATATAGCCAATTTAGAGGCCAATTAGAGAAATTGTAGCGGCGCCCAGCAGTTTTTCAAAATCCCCAGAAATTCAAAAGACCCTTGTAATATGTACAAAATCCCCAGAAATTTGAAAAGTCCCTGTAATATGTAACTCATATGTGAGATACGGGTCAGGATTTTCCCCGGGGTCAGATCAACCAAAACAGGCCAAATCTACAATCCTACCCGATCCGTGAGATATTTTCAACCCATTTGCCACATTTTGAGACAAAATCTTTCCTGTCCACACTCTGAGACAGGACTATACAGGCCGATACAGAGTGTGTATGTTTGACCTATGAGCACACAAACAGTTTACGCAAACATCTCTACCGGCCGCCTTGCAGCAAGGGTCGCCACCGACGACGCCTCGCTTGTGTCCGTATGGATTCCCAACGGTCCGGTGCTGGGGTTCTACAAGTTGAGCCGATTCGGTGGAGCGCTTTCCTCTAAGAGGCTTGCCAGACTTTTCGAGGCCAAGTGTGCGGGATGCTTTCACGCTACGGGTGGACGCTACAAGGGATGCCCGACAAGACAGAATGGCACGCCGAACTACAACTAGACAACCATCCATCCATAGGCTAAGATCGAACCATGATGCAAAACATCCTCGCAGTTCTTCCCTACATGGTAGGTTTGGCATTCGTCGCCGCTACCGTCGCTCTCGCAGCGCACATGATTGAAAAGGATATGAGAAAATGAGTTACACTCTCGGTTTCTTCGAACTGTCCGACGATCTAGCGCATGATCCGGACCCGGTGGAACTCTCCCACGGTGAGAATGTTACGCTACTCATGCGCGAGGCCATGGAAAAGTACAGTGTGCATACGTGGCGATTCGACGGCGATTGCTGGGAGTCGGATAACACAACCCGATTCAATCACTCCCGTTGTGCAGGACGTTTTTACGTCATGGACAATTTCGACTAGTCCACCCTCTAGGGTTGAGAGGGAAGGGAAAATTTGTGGTGGATTTTCCCTTCCCCTCCCCGCACATGTGTGCTAGGATCAAGTCATGAAAACTTACCTGGTGGCAGTGCTCGGATATGACTATGACAGTGACGAAAGGGTCACCCTGTCATTCTTTGTCGAGGCCGGTAGCCATGAAAAGGCTAAAGACATAGTAGGATCATACAATCGTGTACGTACCCTTGAAAGGGTTACATTCATGGAAGCAAAACAACTCTAATCCTTTAAGGGGAATTCATGTTTAAGACAATTGATACCGTACCGGCCCATACGTTGGAAGCGGGTGACGTATTCGATTCGGACAGTGACGGTATTGTTACTGTCGTGTCAGTTGATGATGAAGGTGACAATCTGACCGTTACTGCAACGGATTCTTTCGATGATACAATCGAATTCACCTTGAATCCCATTCGGGATATTCCTATTCTTCAAGAAGTAGATGACGAAGAATAATTGTCCACATTCTGAGACAGACCTTGACAGGCTTAGACAGAGAGCATAGTCTTTAGTCATGAACACAGACACCGCAGTCAGGAACATCATCGCTACCGCCCGCAAGGCTACTGCCGCAGAGATTGAAGCGGGTGCCGAATGGTACGGCGTGGCACATGACGCTGCCAAGGATATGTCGTCTCTCGAAATGGGTGCGGGTGTGATTGCAGCACTGTCACCTATGATGGGATGGGATCGAAACGTCATGCTTGCATACCGCGCATTCGCAGACGGAACAGCGTCCGGTGCTATGGGTGCCAGCGTCCGTAAGGCTAATGCAATCATGACCGGAAACGACCCCCTGGACATTCTCGGCGGTGCTAAGGTACGATCGTTCTATGCAAACATCGTCAACCCTATGGGCGCGGACGTGACCATTGATCGGCACGCGTTCGATATCGTTTACGGTCGTGCTACCGACGACAAGACTCGTGGCATTCTGTCCCGCAAGGGCATGTATGAGTTGCACGCCGACGCGTACAGGCAGGCCGGTATGATGCTGGGTGGACTCACTGGCGCACAAATGCAGGCCATTACCTGGGTTGCGTGGCGCCGCATTAAGGGGATCAAGTGAGATATGCGCAATATTGTTGCGTTTGTGGATGCTTGCATGAACATGACTTGCATAGGCCTAAGTCACCCAAACCTACATACCCACCAAGATTCTAATCTCACATACTGAGACACCACTATACAAACCTCACACGATAGGCTACACTAGAACCATGAAGAACAACCGTCGCCCCCAGACCCCCAAGTCCACCCCGCGCGCATTCGCTGGCAAGTACCGCGAATCGGACGACTTCAACACACCTACCGCGCGGTACGATCGTTCCGACGATCGTCGCGCTCGACAGAACGGATACAAGTAAATGACAAATACGTATGCTCTAGGCATTAACGAAACAAATGCAGATACACACCTATGGATTAAGGTGGACGGTCCAGACAATGAGATTGTCTTTACCTCATTCGCCGAAGCCCTTAAGTCGAATGTTGAGGGATCGTTTGCAGTAGCAGACGTCATTGCAAACCTTAAGGCCGATCACCTTAAGATTCTGGCTATCTATGTCGATAGCGTTCCTACCGTCGATCATACTCCGCATCTTTTCAGTGAGGCAGACCTCAGCGTTACCCTATTCGATAAGGAATCGGGTGACTACCTAGTCACTCGTGGCATTGAGTCGTGGGCCGGTATCTATGGCGTACGTGTCACGGTCCCTGACCATGGTATCAGTGTCCACTAGTCCTAGCACATAAGTCTATCCCCTGTCTATACCGGCAGGGGATTTTCTTTTCTCAAATTTCTATCTCAACATGTGAGATAGAGGTAGACAGGGCATGATATCCCTAGTATTGTTCTATTTGTAAGGAAAACACACACTCACAAAGGGAAAATCATGCGTATCACTCGCAAGATGGTCGATGCTCGGATCGAATCGGTCAACGTTCTTTTGGGCCACGGTGAGAATCCGGCCTATAGCACGGTGGGCGCGGTTACTCTCGGTTCCGCCTACGGTGGATACAGGGTGGAACGATACTGCAATGATGCCGGGGCGGTCTCGACTCTCACCAATGGATATGGTACTCTGCGAGAGGCCTATGGTTTCTTGCAGGGCATGCTTTCCGGTCTGAGAATCTCGAAGGAGATTTAATCTCACATTCTGAGATTCCACTAGACAAGCCAATCAGGATAGGCTAGATTAGAGACATGAAAACAAACACCGCAAGAGAATACCTCGTCGGAAAGGGCCTCGCAAAGGCCGGACGGGGAAAGTTCTCCAACGCTGCAAAAGAGCACCTGTCGGAAGCAATCGCCGCCGGTATGGTATTCTCTGATTACTCTGAAAAGGGTTCATCTGCTAAGGTGAACATGACAGAAGAATCGTACGAAATTGCTCCCATGACGTGGCCCAATGGGTCCGCCCGATTTGTCGAAAACGGCAAAAAAATTTCCATGAAAAGTGCTTGCAATTCATGCGGATACAGTCTAGGCTGGTGTGAGTGCGCAACGCCTCGTGTCTACAGTAAGGTCGTGGTCATATCAGCAAACTAAGCAAGGCCGCAAATGTGGGAATTTACGGTGCCGCGTCAACTGTTGCACTGGCACTGATTATTCCCGCTGCGATTCTGTTCGGATTGTTCGCAGTCTTTTTGAAGGCACTTGTCTAAAAGACTTGATTCGAACGCGAAACACTGATACACTCAAAACACACCGCAAAACACACACTCATAGAAAAGAGAATCACATGTCGAACAACACCAACGCCCCCGTCCTGGTCTCCGCTTCCTACGTCCGCGATTGGGCCGTCCGTACCGGTCTCCGGTCCGCTGAGGCCAAGGTCATCGGAAAGTTGACCAACGCCGAGGTTTCGGCTTTCAACAGCAAGCACAAGAGCAAGGCGTACAAGCCCGGCCAGGCTCCGGCGAGTACCATCGCCGTCAAGGTCGGTCGAAAGGTTGTCCACGTCGAGAGTGCCACGCTGCGGTCCGCGATCGGTGCCGGTAAGCGTGGAAAGGTCAACGCGAGCAAGGCCGCTGAGTACGTCATCGGTGCCGGTCTGGTCTGATACGGGCCAAAAAGTTTTGAGAAAAATTCTCCCTAGAACTTCCCTAGGGAGAATTTTTCTGTTATGCTAGTTTTACAAGCCAATCACGAACAGAGGAAAATGAAATGAAGTCCACTATTGCTACCATCGTTGTCGCCCTGTCTTTTGTTGTCGTTTCCCCGGCCTCGTCTGCGGATGCGCACGAAAGCGGTAAGCGGACCGAAACCGTGTACGGAAAGATCAAGATGAACAAGACAAGCAAGTTCATCTGCAAGGGCAACACGTTCGATTCTGCTCCTTCGGGTCGCCTCTGCAAGACCAACAAGTGGCAGTAAAAAAGTGGCCGGTAGGACTAGACACCTACCGGCCACTAGGCTAGACTCTAGATATGAACACAAACACAAGCGGACAGACCGACTACTGCGACTACTGCGAAACTACGGTTACGATCGTAGACGACTCCATCGAATCTGACGACATGGGTTTTGAGTATCATGTTTACATGTTTTCTTGTGGCCACGATTCCGCCCTGAAATTGTTCTAAAAAGATTCCCCAATCTGCGGATTGGGGCTTTCTTTTGCTCCGATTCTGTACTAGGATGGGTTTGGTGCCTGAAAATAAATCTCACTATGTGAGATGGCCCTATACAGGGTGGCCGGTATGTGCATAGAAAATTCAAAGATATTCAAAATAGGGCTTGCATAGACTATCCCCATACCCTAGACTGTAGATACAAGGTAACAACAACCCACACACACATAGGACATACCATGCTCAACCTTGATACCTACTACTACGGCACCGGATACAAGGGCACCAATGCGGTGGCCTATGAGACGGGTACGGGTGTGCAGGCGGTAGCAGTAGGGGATACTATGGCCGATGCAGTGCACAAGATGACTATGTGTGCTAGTGATGATGAAACAAACATCATTGACTATGTGTGGATGGATGCAGCACAACATGTCTCATATGTCTCTCTCATGAACGCATATGATGGATGCCGCGTCGCTTGCGACTCATGCAACGACCCGGTGACGCTTGAAGTTGTCGACTGGATCGACGCGCGGGGCACGTGCGAGTCTTGCGGTAGTGAGGTGACTTACTACGACTTCTAAGGCATGTGGGAGGCCCGCTAAGGGCCTCCCATTCCTTTTAGGTTCGTCAGTATATCGGCGCACTAAAGGGTCTCAGATCGCAATATTTGCGGCCTGTATCATCCAAGAATATCCAGATGTTAACCCTAGCAATATTTAGAAAGTTAACAATTACTTTGTATCGACGCCGCGCATGTCAACGCCATTTCTTAACTTGCTGACAATGACTTTTGAGACTCCGTACTTTTCTGCCATAGACTTTCCAGAACCACGACTGTATGGTTTTGTGAGGATATCTGCTACAGCCTCAGGAGAGAGTTTGCTACGATACTGTTGGCGAGGTATGTTTCGATTCTCTCCACCGGTATAGAATTCAAAAGACCGACCGGTAAGGATTCTTCTAACCAGTTCTTCTGAGACATTGTACTGCTGTGCCAAGTCAACGACCATTGTCTTAGTAATGGGAGAATTGTAAATGTTCTTCACGTCTTTGATCGGAAGAAGATTGTGTCCTCTTTCCTTTGACAATTTATCGTCACTGTTGACCTTGGCTGTGCCTAGAAAAAGATGTTCGGGACGAACACATTTTCGATTGTCACACTTGTGGCACACCTGAAATCCTGTAGGATCACCATTGAAAACCTCGTATGTTATCCTGTGAGCGCCAATGGTTTTTTGTCTACCCGTGAAGTCGCGCAGATTTCCGTATCCCGTGCGAGTGTTCTTGGTCCACTCCCAGCAGTGCCCCAGTTCCGGTCGCACGATGGTACCAGTTTTGTCAACGTTATCCCAGAACCAGTCTGGTATTAAAATAGTCATGGTCTAATGATACCACACAAAAGTTAACTATAGTCGCAATCTGTAAAACCATTTTACATGCTGCGTGGTTTGAGGCTCCCATCCAAGAGTGGCAAGTGCCGCGCCAAAAGCAGTTCTTCGAACAGGAAGCCATTCTCCAGTCTTGAACATGATATGTTTGGGTTCTTTCCAAAATTTGATGAATCGCCCTACGACCAAAATGATACTGAGAGTTGTTAGACCCCAGACACCAAATTGTAAGAAAAGAATCATCCCATAAAATTTCTGAACTTGTAAATGAAGTACGCCAGCGAGCCCAGCACGCCAACAACCACACCGGCGATGGTGCTCAAAATTACTGCGATCATATGTCCTCTTTCATGCAGGGAATTTACTAGGGTTTCTAAGAGAGTTAAAAATGAGGGAATCTATGAGGGTTACTACAACCGACCAATAAGTAGACCTTCGGCCACTTCCCAATTCAGTTCACCCTTGTCGAGAGCGACAGAGTAGGCACATTTCCGAAGGTCGATGCCCGTGTTGACGCATTCGTGCGAGTGCATGATATAAATAGTACCAGCCTTGAATAACAGAAGATGATAGTCTTCATGGCGTGGTACGCCGAAAATCTTTTCAATCTTCTTTGGGTCCACGAGTTCAGTCATTACTCAAAACCCATTTATGACTAAAGTCTCCCAGCGTCATACGCTTATAGTCTGCGGCGAGTATTACGTCATCCATGCTAAATCCGAATTCATCGCACATGGTGCGCATAACCTCGTACACGTCGCCCAGTTCTAAAATCGTATCAGTCCACACCCCGGACTTTGGGCTTGTGCTGGCTACCTCTTCGGCTTCTTCGATCAACTTGGCCTTGAGCAGCGCGCGGTAATCGTTGTTTTCTATCTGGCTTCGCGCTGTGAACCCAACATTCTCAGGCTTGCTAGGCCAGTCATAAACTCTACGCCCTATAACGTTTCTAACTAATTTGCGCATTAGTATTCTCCGTATCCTCTGCTAGGAATTGAGGGTGGGTTTTGCCTACCGCCGTACTGTACTAGTGATGTGTGAATCCATAAGTTCTCCACGTGGGGATTCCCAATGAGCAGCATGTCTCCCAAATTGGCGATGACAGCGTAGGTGCGGTCTTCGTATTCAACCGTGTGGGTTCTGTTAAGGCCGTTGAAATATGTGCTCATGGAATAATCTTTCTGTCTGAGGTCTCTACCTGTAGCCAACCATAGCCATAATTGTCTAGGTCTTTGTATACCTGGCGGCTGTACTGTACCGCGCGGGACTTTTTGAATTGGTCCCACCACTGGATCATTTTCCCGGCTGCTCTCCGTACGTTTCAGCATTGGTTGCTACTGCCGTATTGGTCGTTGTAATGTCAGCCCAAATCGCAGGCTTGATGCCTGGACTAATGTAAGGATTCGGTTGAGCCGGTACTTTGGGAGCAATATACGGAGTTGTGTTAAGTTTTGGCTTTTCATTCCTAGCCTCAATATCGTTGGCAATAGACCGTAGTAGTCCCGCAATAACCTCAGCAGGCAACTGTGACTCCAAAATATTAACGTACTGTACGTATTCTTGGTCTGGCGTATCTTGATTGTCCAAAATTTCAATTGAAATCTGCATTAAATGTCTCCCCATTCTCTCCACACCTTGGTGTGCTCTCTTAAGTATCTATGACGAATGCTAAATTTTCCATTTTTGTCAGTCGGTACGTGATTCTCAACAAACAACTCAGCGTCATCGAGGGTATCGAATGGTCCATGCTGTTCTAATTTTCCGGCAATGCGCTCACTGCCGTAGTTAAACTCGTTCGTTTCAAACGTGTCGGGCCACTTTTCTTCCACCAACCATTTTTCATCAATCAGCGGGAACGACTTAATCTTGTCGTGGCGTTTCTTTGCATCCAAACGCATTCTTTCCATGAAACCGATTTGAGGATTAGGATTTTTAGGCTTCGCCATTAGGAAACCAAGTATGAAGACGTGTTTGCGACCCAACGGTTGCGCCAAGACCAGTCATCAAGGACATAATTAGCAAATTCTGTCTCGTCAAGGTCAACATGACTTTCAACTTCCCAGTCTAGACGCTTGAGCGCGGTATCGTAGGACTTGATAAACGACTCTGGCTTAGGAAGATCAGAAATAGGCATCTGAACACTATCAAAATTGCCCTCTAGGCTTTCTCCAAGCACTTCACGCAGACGAGCAACAACCTTTTCTTCCCACAGGGCGCGGGCGGCTCGGTACTCGGTCCAGTGCTTTTTGCGATTTGACTCCAAAGTCTCTCTAAGTCGTAATACTTCTACTGTGGTTGTGTTCATTTAACTCCTATATGTGATATTGGTCACTAAATTACTTCGCCGCGCGACTTAATTCGCTGTAACGCCGCTGCTCGGTCGTCTACACTAAAAGAATATAGCCGATCAAAGGCCTTGTTCTCTTCCAGTGACGCTTTTCTATAATCTCTTAGTGCTTTTTCAACGGCAATCTCGTGCGTTGCCTCACCAGACAGGCCGGTATAGGCTTCGGGAACCTCGACAGTCTCGAAACTCTTGACGCAAGCCGTAACAGTACCGGGCTCAACCTCGGTACGACCCTGATCTTGAAAGTATACACCATTGAGGGCATTCTCAACAATACGTGTAGGAGACTCCTGCAAAACGATTACCGCGCCGTGGTCAGTGTGACCATAGTGATCCAGCGCAACGTGCACAGCGTGTGCTGCCTGCTTACCTCGTGACATATTCTTGTTCACGAGAATGACCATGCGGCCCTCTGTTTCAGTCATAGTACCTTCTCAAAATAGCGTTCGATGATCTTGACAACGATTCTGGCATCCTTAGGAGTGAGGCTGGTGTTTGAAGACCAGTCCGCATTCTTTTTGAGATTTTCTAGAATCTTGGCAACTTCCTCAATTGAGGTCATCCGGGGTATGCCTCGTCAATCTTCTTGTCGACGGCGTCGAGGCCCATTTGCTGCCAAAGTGCTACATCAGCAGCGTCTGGTCCAAAGATTGCACCGTATGAAATATCTACCGGCTCGTTGAGGATGATTTCGCCTTCTTTTACACCGTAGATATTCCGCAAAGCAGTGACGACAATGGTTCCTTTTCGGTCGGTGTCGTCGTCATAGATGACCTCCAACTTCCAATCACCCTTGTCGATGGTGTTAATGTAAGCCATATCACTCATCAGGTGCTCCATAGCGCTCGCGGAGGCGATCCACAAGGGACTTTTCCTCCATGTTGTAGAAATTGGTAGCCGTGGTACGGTCGTCGCCGGTAACGTCACGCAGATTCCAGAGCAACTGAGTGAGTCTCATGTCTGGGTACATACGCCAAACACGCTTGACTTCGTCCAAAACGTCATCAATTCGCTCAATAGGACGAGTTGTGCGCTGGGTAATTTCACTACCGGGGACAACAGACGCGCCGGTGCGTGTAATCTTGACCTTTGGGTCTTTTGGATCAGCCATTAGCACTCCGTGAAATAGTTGTAAATCTCACGCATGGCGCGAACATCGCCACCAGCGGTGTGATCGGGCGTTGAAATCTCAATACCCTGCTCTTCGAACCAGTTGAAGATGCCCTTCATGCCCATAGGAGCCCGCGTGTTATCAATCTGGGCCGTGGCCCACGACTCAATATCCAAGAGCCTGTAGTGAGCGGGAAATGAGCCCCAGCGTGCAAGCAACTTGTCCCGGTCAAAGGATGGGTTGGCTGCGATGATGGTTGTCTCGGGCGTGATCATGGAGAAGAGACGGTGTTCTTCCTTCGGTTCCCACACGAACGGGTTGGATGCGCCACGGTTGACGTAATCTGTCATTTCAAGAGCCTTTTCACTGGCTCCTACAGTCGTGTGAGAAACAAAGAATGATCGAACCGGGCCGGTGAGTTCGGCGTAGCCAATCTCCCATACCTGATGATGGGGCTCAAGACCCGTGGTCTCGGTGTCTAGAAACAGGAAACTCATTTGATTAATCCTTTAAGGTGATTGATTTGGGCGTTGCATTCTCTAACGTTGGCTTCAAGTACGTTGATTTTGCCGTCGATATATGCGATGGTCGTGTTTTTCTTCTTTGTGGCTCGCTTTTTCATCGGTGAGATGATAGCGTTTTGGCTCGCATATTTTAGTGCCTCTGAGTACGGAATGCAGTGACAAACCGTAATGACGTCAAGTCTCATACTCCCGGCCAGTTTCTGCGCGGAGAGTCAACGTCCATGCGTCCCTGAGGTAGGGCGGTAACGACGGACAGGATGATGAGAATGAACGAGGCGACGAACACGATCCAGAAGAATGTCATGGCAACAGCCTACAGGGTATCAGTGGTCTTTGTCAAGGTCTTCTACAGGAATAGTTTTGACGGGCTCCATGATGCCGCAGGCGAAAATTTCTTCGCGTGGACCAATGGTATCAAGGTATTCACTGATGGTCATAAGTAGGACATGACTTTTACCGCTCGGCATGTGAGCGACAATGACTTGGCGATCTTCGCCGCCTATAAACATGGTCGAAGGCGTAATTGCCTCAACCATGTCAGTATTGATGCGAGTTTTAGCCCGAGTCTTAAGGTATGTCACAAGAGTTCTCCCTTGCCTGCCTTAATGTAGGCATCGACGTAGAAATCGGTCAACACCATGAGATGCCATGCACCACCCTTGCGCTGGTATGTCAAGGGAATACCGGCAGCCTTGATAACAACCTTGTCGCCGTCGCTGTAATTCATTTCAGTCATTCTTACTCCTGAGAAAGGATATTGATAGGATTGAAGTTGGGAATAGGAGCACCTAGACCTCCCTCACGATGGAGAGTTTCTAGGCGTTCTGCACCAGCGGGGTTATCCTCGCGGTACATTGCCATAAGTACATCATAGATGCGGAGCAGTGTCAAGGTCTGAGCATCCTGATCAGATGCGTCGGGACGCTCATCCTTTTGTTCAGAATTACCAAAGATCATGCAAGCCTCAAACTAAAAACATCGTCCCATACAACAGCAACTTCGACACGACCAACGGCTACCTCAATAGCGGTATCATCAATGTGTACAATAGGTCCGTTGGCAACAGCCTTGCGACCGGTACCAAACTTTGACTCGTATGCAAGGATAACCTTGTCGCCTACCTTAAATTCATCCATGTGGGGTTCCAATCTTGGAAGTGGGTTTGTCAATGGTTTTGCGAGTGTACTGTATGCGCTCGATGCTCTCAATCTCATCATAGCGAAAAAAAGAGTCTCCTAGCATGAAAGCAGCGTCCGTGGGGTCATTCCAGAAAAACTGGCCGACGTAAATTTCTCCCAATTCGTCGGTAATTTTGTACCAATTGCCTACTTGCATTTTTCTCCTAGTTATTCATAGTCCATGTTCTGACAGTAATGAGAATCTCCCAAGAGCAGTACCCAGCACCAGCAGCGAGTACAAAAATAGCGAGGGTAGTTAGCCATTATCCTTGTTAGGATTAGACCAATTTACCGGCAACCATGTCCCTAAAGGGAGGTCGACCTGCAATTTCTTGACCTTCTCCACACGACAATGCAGAGACCTCTGTAGAATTTCGAGGATGGCGGACTCGGAATAGAAGATATTGTAATATCCATCGTCGTCCCAACCCACGTAGCGAGAGGTTTCCGCAACAACCTCGGTCCCGTTAACAACGGTACGAGCGGTGTAGATCAGTCGTTCATTGTCGGTCTTCTCGATCTTGGCACCAGAGTCATCGGTTTCAGTGAAAGTGCGGTATTCCTTCCTAACCTCCACCGGAGTGTCGATGTAATAGGTGGGCTCTGCCTCAATTGGCTCTCCCGTGTAAGGATGCTTGTCCTTCTTCTTGAACCAACTCATAGTTTGTTGTCCTTCTTCCACTTCTTGTAGGCCTTGAACTCTTGGTAGTCTTCAATGCTAGCACGGTAGGCCTTGTTGGTCAAGGGCATCTTCTCTTCGAAAATCTTGCCCATAGGCTTCGCTACCTGCTCACGAATCTCGTACAACGCTTGGTCATCTTCTCGCAGCGTCAAAAACGCCATGAGGTTGCGTGGATTAACTGTAGCATAGAATGAGGTCATCAGATTAAGGGGGAGGTACTGACGGGCAACCTCGTTCGCCATACCGGCATCCTTGAGGCGCATGTAGCGGTTCCAGTCCTCTTCTGCTGCGGTCTGACCCTCATTGACGAGCAGGGTATAGTCATTAGGACCGCCCGGTACAAAGGTGTAGGCACCGATCTTACCAGACTGAACCAACGGACGCTCAGGTGGGGCAATGTAGAAATATGGCTCCATGGTCTTGTATCGACCAGAGGTTTCATTGTATCCCCACGTGCGGTGTCTGTGAAATTCTCTTGCCACAAAGATTGGGCACTCAACAAAAAACGTAAACTGCCCGTGCTCGAATGGAGAATTGTGTGAGTTAGAATACAGGAAGTTGATGAGTCCACCAATACGTTCTTCCTGCTCTGTTTCCAAAGCCTCACGTCCAAGATTTGAAACCCATGCTGCACGTGCCACCATCTCATCTCCGCCGGTAAAGTTAATCAACTTCACTGACGAAGTGTTAGTAAATTGTATGGTCACTTGATTTGTCCTGTCCATGGTAGATGTAGGCCATCATTTGGTCTGCGGGGTACGTAGTGTACGTGTAAATGAAATACTGTTTGTGTTGCATTAGTACCGGCGCTGGTGATCAAATTAAAATCGCTGGCGTTACGCTTCTTTTCATTAGCGTAGTCAGCCGCGCGGTAGAAAACATTCGCAGTGACTATTGGTTCTTCTGATGCACTTTCAACATGCTGTTTGGGAACGAACAGCATGTGACCCGGTGTCACTGGATTAAGGGGTTCAAAATGAACGACACTGCCGGGATGATGACGAAAAACCTTTTCACTATTACCATTAGCAAGGTCGCAGAATACGCAATTAGTCATGTATAATTTCCAAATCTGATAGTTGTGTTCCACGGCTCCAACACTGGGCCATGAATGTTTCGATCATGTTAACAGTCGTGCCATATCCAAACAAGACTTTGTCTCCCTTAAGGATGTTTCTGCCTTCAAGAATATGGGTTTGTGGTCCAATCCATATCACATTAGTGAAATAAGAGCCATTTCTCATACGGTCTGAAATCTCTTGAAAACCGTGTTTTCTCAATTCATCTGTAGCAATTTTGTGGCTACCGGCCAGTACGTATGTTGTCATTTTAAATCCTTAGAGGATTGTTGTTCGTCTAACGCAAACAGTAATTGAATACACCAAGGTTGTGTACCGATGATGTCAGAAATTTGATCAATATCAAAACCCTGTTCAAAAAGATCATAGATATAATTCAACTGAACCTTACCTTCATGTGTAACTGTCCAGTTACTTGTACCCTCAGTTGAGTCTTGCAAGGTTCTCTCTCATCTGTTCAAGTGCATCAAGTCCCGGAATGATTGTTGACTCACAAACATAGCAAGTCAAGGCCGGTATAGGATCGTCACTTTTAAGATTCAATCCTACTGTATAAAGTCTAGCACCATCATTAGGACATGGAATTGGTTGTAACAACCCTTCGTCAACCATTCGCTGGTAACGATGAAAAAGTTTGAAAGTCATAATCTCTATTCTAACATGCGTTGCCGCCCTGCGGGCGGTGCGCCTTCGGCGGGTCGCTTCGCTCCCATGATTTTTTAAATTTTAGGGAAGACATAACCCAGAACAAGACATAGTTCGGCTTAAAGAAAGGTACGACCACAAACCAGTGAAAGCCTAAGCCCGGTACGGTGTTTGTACTCACCTTACGTTGGTCCGGTACCCGTCAGGTCTCCCTATAACGGCCCTAATCTACCAACCACCGGTTGAATCTCTCCAACCCTAAGTGGAAGCCTCGCACTGGGGGAAAAAGAACGATCCCCAGCGGAGGAGTGCAGTTTTAGAACCGTCAAGTAGAAAAACACAACATCTCAACACTGGGGACCAGATTGGGAAATCAAATTTGTTTAACTGCTTGACGGTTCCTGCCCACCAAGTGTAACACAACTGATTTCCCAAACGCAAACAAGCGCTCTCGTGCTCTATAAGTATAGCACTTTCAGACCGGGATCGCAAGGTGTGGTACTCTAGAAAGATGGAATTAGAAATGTATGGAATCTCTGCCCGTAATGACGGTTTTGGTACTGCTGGCAGACAAATTATGGCATCTATGGAACGTTGTGGAATTGATATTGTTAAGAAATCTGATGTTTCCTTAACGTTTTCTCAGCCTCATCAGTTCAAGGCTCCGAGCAAGTATAACATTGGTTATTTTCCTTGGGAGTCCAGTGAGCCTTGGCATAAGATGAACTGGTTACCGCGCCTTGAGAAACAGGACGAGTTGTGGGTCACATCACGCTGGCAGCGAGACATTGTTGGCGAGTGGGGATACGATAACATTTATGTCTACGAGCATGGCATAAATCCGATCTGGGAGCCTGTAAAAAGATCGGTGGGGGATAAGGTCACTTTCCTTTTCATGGGCCTTGAGGCGCTTAGGAAGGGCGGTATAGAGGCTATTAGAGCCTTTAACACGGCCTTTAAGGGAGTAGATGACGTAGAACTGATTGTCAAGACCCAAGGCTCCATCATGCAATCACCATTCCCTAAGATCAGATTTATCAATCAAGATATGAGTTTTCCAGACTTGGTTCAACTTTATGGGAATTGTCATGTGTTTGTAGCACCAACATATGGCGAGGGATTTGGACTACCGGCCCGAGATGCAGCCGGTACAGGTATGCCAGTCATTGCTACCTCGGGATTCCTACCTTACGAAAAACTACTATCAGACAAATTGCTTATCAAATCAGGTTTAATTGACTCTCCATGGCCAGATATTCATCCGGGAAAAATGTTCAAGCCAGACCTTGATGATTTGGTGGGACGGTACCGGTATGCTTATGAACATATTGAGGAACAAATTGACGAGGCCCATAGAAAAGCACCACGCATTCATGCCCAATACAATTGGGATTCTTTGACACAAGAAGCCTTTTCACGCTTGGCTTTAAGAATCTGACAATGCTAGACTTGACATAACAAATCTTTTATGAAAGGTGGGAAATACTCATGGCAAATCCTCCAAGTGAATCGGCTGAATCTCGTTTCAACCGTGATTGGGAAAATATTGGCGACTCTCGTAAGCAGCGTGGCTGGGATATGCAGCCAGCAGGACGACGTAACCGTCGTTATGTCCGTGCTGATGGATCAGCAGTTGAGTTGTTCGCTTCCGTTGCACCAGCCATTACCGGCTCTGCACGTGTAGGTCAGACACTAACTGTTGACAACGGCACATGGAACGTATCTGGCGTAACTTACACACGTAAGTGGTACGCCGCAGGTACTGAGATTTCTGGTCAGACCGGTACAACGTACACGGTTCAGGCTGGCGATCTAGGCAAGCAGATTACTGCTCGCGTAACCGGCACAAAGTCCGGCTACGGCAACCGTTCCGTTCTGACTGCACCAACCTCTGCTGTAATCGCAGCGTAAGTCCCACCCGCAACACAAATTTAGAGTATGAGGAGGTCACACAATGACTGACGAAACCAAGAATGACAAGCCAGAAGAGGCAACAGACAAGTCCGTAGACAAGGGCGAGTTCGTTGCTCCAGAATCGGGCAACGCACCAACCGCTACCGCTTACCTAGGTAATGACGAGTGGACTGGTACTGAGCCAATTCTACAGGGGTCACCTTACTACCACAATGGTCGTCTGATTACCACTCAGGAAGAACTTGACGCAATTCGCAAGGAATTCGACGAGTACGCTAAGAACGACGAAAATGTAGTTAACCCCGGCGGCGATCCAAAGCCAAAGAAGTAATTACTAAAAGTAAGACCCGGCTGAGCCCCCACTTCACTCGTGGAATAAGGGAGAGCCGGGTCTTACTTTTTATGTTGCGAACAATACACCCAAAACTCTTCAAAAATTATGAGATGAGGTTGGTCGGGTGGTACACTTGTAGAACACCAAATTTATATGGAAGGGGCGATTTTGACTGTGATTACAGTATATTCACAACCAAACTGTGTTCCCTGCAAGAAGGTCAAGACATGGCTGGACAGCAAGGAAATCGCATACGTCGAGAAGGACGTAACCGCTGATGTAGCAGCGTTTAATGAACTACAGGCACTAGGATACAACAGTACACCCGTTGTGTCTACACCGACCCGAGCATGGGCCGGTATTGACTTGGCCAAGATGAAGTCGTTGCTAGTATGAGTCTAGTAAAGGGTGAAATTGAGAATCCGTACCAGTCGTTTATCAGCAAGTCCAGATATTCGAAATGGATTCCAGAAGAGACGCGTCGTGAGACGTGGCACGAAACGGTTAGCCGATATGTGACATACATGTCTAAGACGGACGCCGGTAGGAGACTAGGCAAGGCATTCTGGAACGATGCAGAAGTTGCTATCGAGAACCTAGACGTAATGCCCTCAATGCGTGGGCTTATGACCGCTGGTCCTGCACTAGAACGCGAAAACCTAGCGCAGTTTAACTGTTCATTCATTTCAGTTGATGACCCACGAGCGTTTGATGAGGCTCTGTACATTCTGATGAATGGTGTAGGCCTAGGATTCAGTGTTGAATCCCAGTACACATCACAGTTGCCAACCATTCCTGTAACCCTTGAAAAGGTACAGACAGTTGTACGCCCCGGAGACAGCAAGGCTGGTTGGGCTCGCGGATTCCGTCAACTGATTACCCAGTTGTACTCAGGACAGATTCCGAAGTTCGACTTCCAAGACATTCGCCCCGCAGGCGCACGTCTAAAGACATTTGGTGGTCGCGCAAGCGGACCACAGCCTCTGTTTGACCTGTTCCAGTTTACTGTGGACATGTTCGTGAATGCAGCAGGACGCAAGTTGACACCATTTGAGTGCCACCGCATTATGTGCAAGGTGGGTGAGGTCGTGGTTGTTGGAGGCGTTCGTCGTTCAGCACTGATCAGCCTGTCCGATCTTGGAGATTACGAAATGTCCAAGGCAAAGTCCGGTGCATGGTGGGAGTCAATGCCTGAATTGGCACTGGCAAACAACTCTGCTGTTTACAACAAGCAGCCTTCGATTGGTCAGTTCCTCACCGAGTGGGGTAACCTGTATGAGTCAAAGTCAGGCGAGCGCGGTATCTTCAATAAGGAATCTGCTGTGCGTGGCTCAAACGACCGTAGAGACTGGACAAAGATCGAGGGTACGAACCCTTGTGGAGAAATCCTACTTCGCTCTAAGGGCCTATGCAACCTTACTGAGGTTATTGTTAAGTCCGAGGACACTGTTACAACTCTACAGCGTAAGGTTGAATTGGCTACCGCGTTGGGAACAGTGCAATCCAGCCTAACTAACTTTAAGTACCTGCGCAAGGCATGGCGTGACAACGCTGAGGAAGAGCGTCTTTTGGGCGTATCTCTCACAGGACAGTTTGGTCACACACTCTTGAATGGTTCTGAGGGACTAGACAAGTTGGCCGATGTACTCGACCTTCTTCGTTTGACCTCGATTGCAACCAACAAGGTTTACGCACGAAAGATTGGCATTAACCCATCGCAGGCAATTACCACGGTAAAGCCAAGCGGTACGGTTAGCCAGTTGACTGCATCAAGTTCAGGTATGCACCCATGGTACAGCGAGTTTTACATTCGTTCAGTCCGTGGAGATAACAAGGACCCACTGACCCAGTTCCTTATCGAGGCAGGCGTTCCCAACGAGCCAGACGTGATGAAGCCGAATGCAACAACTGTATTCTACTTCCCACAGAAGGCACCAGAGGGCGCGGTAACTCGAAAGGACTTGACTGCTATCCAGCACCTAGAGGTCTGGAAGGTATACAAACAGCACTGGACGGAGCACAACCCATCCATTACCATCAACCTCCACGAGGAAGAATGGATCAATGGCGCAGACTGGGTATACGACAACTGGGACAGCGTCGGTGGCTTGAGTTTCTTGCCATACGATTCCGGTACGTACAAGCAGGCCCCTTATCAGGAATGCAGTGAGCACGAGTACAACGAATTCATGAGCGGAATGCCAGCCATTGACTGGGATGACCTCAGCCTATTCGAAGAAGAGGACACGACGACCGGTAGTCAGACATTGAACTGCACGAGCGGTAACTGTGAACTTGTGGACATCTCCTAACTCTGGTAGACTTTACAAGAGTTAGAGGCAGCACTATCCAGCCCCCATCCGAACAACTGAAGCCTCGGATGGGGGTTTCTGCATTAGAATTATTGAAGGCGTACAATTATGGTATGAGCAAACCAATTAATGGAACCCAACTAAAGGCCGCTTTCAAGAAGTGGGACGTAGACGCTGAGTATCTTAGCGGATTCGAGACCCGTGGCCGACCAGCAAGCCTCGGATGGGGCGACGTCAAGGGCATCGTCATTCACCACACTGCTGATGAAACTCAGTCAGAATCTTATGTGAATTGGCTATTCAAGACAGGTCGAGCAGACCTCCCAGCCCCATTGTGCCACTTTGCAACAAACAAGAAGGGCAAGACATATGTAGGAGCCCTTGGTCGTGCAAATCACGCCGGTAAAGGATCAGCAAGCGTACTAGACCTAGTAAAGTCAGAAAAGTATGACGGATTTAATAAAGAACTAAAGGGCGGTAATTCCAAGGATGGAAACGCAGTCTTTTACGGTAATGAAGTTATGTACCGTGGAGTTAACGGTTTCCACATGACTAATGAACAGTATCAGGGAGTTCTCAAGTTTTGTGCCGCGTTGTGCGACTTCCACGGATGGTCAGCACTTAGCATCATTGGACACCGAGAGTGGGCATCTACCAAGATTGACCCTGGCTATGTTGACATGGCCAAGTTGCGTCGCGACGTGCAGAAATTGCTAGACAGTAAGGATTCAGCACCAGCGCCGGTAGAAGTAGATAGCCCAACAACCCTCAAGGTTCAGACATATTACGTAAACAAAGACGTAGTCAACGGTTACGACAAGCCCAATGGTAAATCAAAGAAGCAGCGCTCACGCAACTTCAAGTTGTACACCGTAGCCTACAAAATTGTTAATGGCGAAACATGGGTGCGTCATCCAGCGGGACTATGGTATCGAGAAGCGGGTCTTCGTAAGTGACTCAAAAATGGTTTACTTTGATGAGTTGGAACATTGCTCATCTCAATTCAACCGGGGTTCGCACATGGGCAACCCGACGCGGTACAGTTGTTCGAAAGATTAAGAATGTAGCGCCAGATGTGTTCTGTTCACAGGAGAACGTCAAAACGGTTGGTAGGCTAAGTGGTTATGGATATATTGATTCTAAATTGTCATCATATGAGCGTGTGGCGGGTTCTGATGGTCGTTATATCTACATTCGTCAACAGACTGTAAAATACATTGCTGGTGGAGTCTTTCAACTCACGCCCAAGTACAAAGGTGATGACAAGCAGGCTGCATGGGCTATCCTACAGATGCGCTCAGGCGGCGAGCCATTCCTCGTTACCTCGTACCACTTGGAAAACGAGGGTATGTCAGACCTTATTCGTTACAAGCAAATGAAGTCATGTCTGTCACAGGCTAAGGCAAAAGCAAGCGTGCGCGGTATTCCTACAAGCCGAATTTTCCACGCGGGAGATACGAATTTCCAGACAGCCGGTGCGATTAACAAGGTTAAAGCGTTGGGATATGCTGATGCATTCGACAAGGCAAAGACAGTTAAGAAGAAGAGTTACCGTTCTTTCAATGACTGGCGCGCAACTCGTGTTGGATTCCGCATTGATCGTATTTGGATCAATGCTAGCCGACCTATCATTCTTGCGCAGCAAATTACTAGTCTTTTCCGTGCAGCGGACCACAACCCACAGGTGGTTGTAGTAGGAAAAACATAGTGATATAATAGAACTATCCAGATGGGACATAGGTGCCCGTCGCGATTCGTACGAGTCCACCGAGACAGCGTGCTAGTCGTTCACTCCGGTCGCTATCAATGATTACGGCTAGGATGGTATAGTTACAGAAGGACCCGAGGCTAGGTGCTCTCGGGTCCTTCGCTATTTAGACCCATGAATGCTACAATAGCAACATGAGTTATTACGACGAAGTCATCAGAGACGCCCCCGATTCCATTTTTATGATGGATGATAATTTTCTCAATGCGTCAGGAAGATCAGTTGCGACCCAATTCACCGGGGCGGTAGACGACACCGGACCGGCACTGGTTGCTGGAGCGTCTAAAGCAAGTTTGTGGAATGCTAGTGCTTCTCTTCAAATCACTTTTCCCCTAATGAAGGAAGGAAAAGAAAGAGAACCCTTTACACTTGAATCCTGGTTTAGGCCAGTTGCTGGCGCAGGTCAATTTTCCATTGCGACCAATTCTTTTACTTATGATGGTCTATTTTGGAATGGCACGTCATTAACTTTTTCTTTGAAATTATCAACAGGATATGTAGGAGTAGAGTATACTCCTTTAGTCTTGTCAAATATGCACATTGTGGGTGTTTACAGTGGAACGGCATTGACTCTTTTTGTTAATGGAAATCCTGTAGCCAGTAGACAACTTACAATAGCAGAACAAGCCCTCAAATTTTCTCCTGTTTCTACTACTCAATATATTTATCACGGAACCGGAGTTGGACTTTCCAACGCCTTGGCTGCGTATTGTCTTGTTCTACCAGCCGATCGTATTCGCGCACATTACGCCGCCGGTATAGATACGCGTCCGATGGATGCCGCAGGCACTATGCATGGTGGAATGTTTGAAAAGATCAATCTTGATCAGGGAGAAACATTCTTGAATAGAACTTTCAATGATCAGATTACTTATGAAAATGCAATTTTTACATGTTCTGTAACTGATGTTTTGGCACCCAAGCAAGACGACGACGGTACATATCTTGCGGGAGAGTGGCAAACTGCTGTGCCATTGGGTCAAGGTGGTACTAGCATTAACGGCATTAAATTAAGTTGGGTTGGCACGGGCATATTTTCTATTTCTACTTCTATTGATGGAATCTCATGGGACCAAGCGACCAAGAATGATTTCAAAGTATCTACAATTGCTCCGGGCTTTGATGGTACCGGAAAATGGATATACCTAAAAGTTAACTTTGCTGCTGATTTTGCAAGTGAAATTAAAAGCATTTCTTTGGTGGGATACAAGGACATGGGCATTAAAACGCTCAAGCGTGCTATTACTTTGCCGGACGATGCGGTCTTGTTTAGCGACGATCAGGTGATCACCTATTCGGATGCCAATGGACTTTACACTCCTACTGGATTGACAATTGGAGCAACAGAAGAGGCTGACCCGGTATACGCTTTAGGTTTTTGGTATAACTCTCCAATCGGTAATGTGACAGTAAATGTGACTCCCACAGCGTTTTATGAAAACTCTATTCTTCGCTCCCCACGCACAGTAAATGGACGATGGACGTATGCGGTTTATGTGTTCCCGGCCACCACAACTGAAATAGTGATTACTGGTAATACAAATATTGTGGCACCGGTGCTATATTCAGCATCAATTGATGCCCAACAAGTTAAAGAAATCTATTACTCGTACACAGGTTATCCAAAACTATCTCTTGCATCTTCTGGAGTTTTTTCTATCAATACTCCCACGGCCAAAATTTATAGCAACGATTGGACAAGTTCCGGTACAGGCTAGTATATTTAGAACCACAATAAGACAGTTTGGCCATTAAAACCAGCAATGTGGTAAAATCTAAATATGAAGACAACACATATTGAAGACACAAACCTTGGTGTTTACCTTGCAAAGTCTGAGGGAAACTACATCATCAATGAAGATGAAGAGTTTTTGCTTATTTATGGTATGCGAAACGACAAGCGAAAGGTCGTTGAACTTATCAAAGTAGCAAAGAGTTTTGGTCTGCCCGACATTACAGTTGAATTTCGTCCAGACCAACGCCCAGTGTCTCACGAAGAATATGATGAACAGATGGAACGTCTCAAGAATGGTATCACTCCCGATCCCTACGATCTTGGTCACTTAATTGATCAGTACAATGAGGCGAACGGCAAATGAGTGAAATTAGAGTCACGGCGGTAGAGGATGACAATCCAGAAGACTACAGGGTAGTTAAGCGAATTGTCACTGGCGTACGTACCGGTCCTTCACACGTAGATAAGGCGACTGGAGGAGAAGACCCATTCCTTAAAAAGGTTAGTGAACTTAAGTTAAAGACATCCGGCAAGAACTCAATTAAGCCGTCACTTCACAAAAAGGCCCAGCGTCTTGAAAAGGTATATCAAGGAAAAACAGGTTCTGGCGAAAAAGTCCAATCTAAGCAGAAGTTTGAAGAAACTGCTTCCGGGTATGGATATCTTGAAGTAGTTCAGCCGTTCTATAATCTAGACTATCTTGCCAAGTTGTATGAGGCGTCTTCTACAAACTCCGCAGCCATTAGAGCAAAGGCAGCAAACGTAGTTGGCCTTGGGTATACGCTTGTTGAGTCAAATAAGACCAAGCGTAGGTTTGATGATCTTCAAAGTGACAAGGATGGTCTAGCCAAGTACCGTGTCAAAGTGAACAAGATTCGTGACAATGTCATGGATATGCTTGACGAATTTAATGAAGAGGATGACTTCAATGAAGTTCTTCTGAAAGCCTACATTGACTACGAAGCAACTGGTCAGGGTTATATTGAAATTGGTCGTGGAGACGACGGACAAATTGGAATGATCGCGCACGCGCCTGCCACCACAATTCGCGTACGTCGTGCTCGTGACGGTTTTGTACAAATTGTCTCCAATGATGCGGTGTTCTTCCGCAATTTTGGAGACACTACCACACCCAACCCAATTGGTAATGATCCTGAGCCAAACGAACTTATTGTTATCAAAAAGTACACACCAACAAACACTTACTACGGTATTCCAGATATTATTTCTGCAAAGGAAGCGCTGGCCGGTAACGCGTTTGCAGCGAAGTTCAATCTTGATTACTTTGAGAACAAGGCCGTGCCACGCCACTTGATCATTCTCAAGGGTGCAGAGTTTAGTCCAGCCGCAGAGCAATCTATTGTCGAATTCTTCGAAACGGGACTTAAGGGCAAGAACCACCGCTCTCTGTACGTGCCTCTACCGGGTGACTCACCTGACGAGAAGGTTGAATTTGATATCAAGCCTGTTGAGGCCGGTATTCAGGATCAGTCCTTCCAGAAGTACCACGATTCTAATCAGAGCGAAATACTAATGGCCCACGGAGTCCCACCAAACAAGGTAGGTATCTCTGCGGGTGTATCCGTTGCGTCTGCACTAGAAGCGTCACGTACATTCAAAGACCAAATTTCTACGCCAGAGCAGCGTCGCTGGTCAAAGAAGATTACACGCATCATTAAGGAATTGACTGAGGCATGGATTTTCAAATTCAACGAAATGTCACTTACCGACGAAGATACTCAAAGTAAGATTGATGAGCGAAACGTCCGAAACTCTATTGAAATGGCAAATGAAATTCGTGCACGTAAGGGTCTTCCTGCAATTGAAAAGGGTGATCAAACAGTTGTGGACATTGCAGAAGAGGAGCGTCTCGCCGCTGAAAAGTTAGCGAAGGAGCAGTCAGAGGCACAGATAAAGGCCGGTGAATCACAGGCTAAAATTGATGCACAGGCCGCTCACGCGAAACAAAATGCTACAGGCGACGGTGCTCGCGGAGCAGAGAGAAGTGCTGCAACTTCAACGACTTCTGCTCAAGGGCGTGCTCCAAAAGGCGAGGGTAGACGTAGTTAATAATTAGCAGTTTTGTATCATAATATGAGACACGCTACAATAGGGTATATGGAAATGAACAAGGCATCGCTAACCATTAATGGAGAAGGAACCCAATTAAACATTGGCTCCCCCATTGTTAAGATCGACAAATCACGTCGTCTTGTATCTGGTTATGCTACAGCCAATAATGTTGATAGCCAAAAAGATATTGTTACTACAGAGGCCTCACTAAAAGCATTTGAAGAAGCGAGAGGTAATATTCGTGAAATGCACGGGACAGAGGCTGTTGGTAAAGTTGTTGACTACAAGGTTGATAAGTTTGTAGCAAAAGACGGTAATACCTACGAAGGTATCTATGTAACAGCGTATATCTCCAAGGGTGCCCCAAACGCTTGGGAAAAGGTTTTAGATGGAACCTACACCGGTTTTTCAATTGGTGGAAACATTACAGACTCAGAGTCCGAATGGCGAAAGGATGCCGATGGTACAGTTCGAATTGTTAAAGGATACGATTTGATCGAACTTTCTATTGTTGATAATCCCGCCAATCAAGAGGCTAATATTTTTTCAATTCAGAAAGCAATGACCGGCCAACAGCCAGAACATGCTATTGAATTGGAGCAAGCATTCGTGTGTCGCACGGATGAGGTTGCACGAACCAGCAAGTCAGACACATTAACATGCGTGACTTGCAAGGAAGACATGGAGCCCATGGGATGGGTGGAGACGGCTGGTGATAAGACTAAGGCTGTTAAGTCACTCATGACTAAGTTCCTAACTCCCGACACAAATGAGGGAGGTGTAACGAAAATGACAGATGAAAACAAGACCACAGCGGATTCCACAGTGGGAGACCTTGGAATCACTGATCCAGAAGTTGTAGAAGCGCCATCGCCAGAGGACGTAGCGGTAGAGACTCCTGAGTCAGATGAAACTCCAAAGGAAGAAACCACAACGGAAGAGCCAACAGTATCCGAGGACGTGAACACTGACGAGCCAGACTTCGAAAAGATGCTTGCCAGCGTTAAGGACGCGGTAACCAAGGAAGTGGCATCCTTAGAAGGCAAGATCGAGGATATGAAGAAGGCAGCAGATAGCCGCCTTTCTGAACTCGACGGCAAGTTGACGGATGCTATGCAAAAGTTTGATAGCGCAAAGAATGAAATCAATAGCGTAACAAAGCGATTGAAAGTAGTTGAAGGAAAGAGTGCTATTCGCAAGTCTGCTGACGTATCGTCAGTAAGTAATGAGAGTTCTGAACCAGATAATATCTGGACGGGCGCTCTCTTGGACAGGGATTTGAACTAAGGTTCATTGAACTTTCATTACAAATGCAATGAAATTAAATTTTGACGGAGGTGAATAAATTATGAGTAACGAACTAATCGAAAAGGTCATTCGCACGAACGAAGTAGCGAGTGGCGGTGGTGGTCTTCTCTCACCAGAGCAGACAAACACATTTATCGACTACATGTGGGACTCAACTGTTCTTGGTAAGCAGGTCCGTAAGGTACCAATGCGCGCCAACGAGGCAGAGATTGATAAGATCAATGTCGGACAGCGAATCGTACGCCTTGCAACCGAGGCTGTCGACGACGGTGTGAACGCAGGTGCAACATTCTCGAAGATTTCTTTGACAACAAAGAAGTTGCGTCTTGACTGGGAACTTTCTACGGAAAGCCTTGAGGACAACATCGAGGGTAATAACCTTGAGGAACACATCGCTCGTCTCATGGCAACTCAGGCCGGTAACGACATTGAGGACCTGGCAATCAACGGAGATACGTCTTCTGCTGACCCACTACTTAAGTCATTTGACGGTTACAAGAAGTTGCTAGAGGCAGGAGCAAACGTTGTTGACGCTAACGGCGGCTACTTCTCTCGCGCTACACTAAACCGTGCGCTTAAGACAATGCCACGTAAGTTCCTACAGCGTCGTGGAGAGTTGAAGTTCTTCGCAGGTTCAGGAGTCGTTCAGGATTACATCTACAGCCTACAGCAGGTAGAGAATGGTCTGATCAGCCCCGAGGCATCGGCTCTTGCAGGTATCAACCAGGCTAACCAGCCTAATGGTGCAGCAGGATTCGTCACGGGCAACGCTTTCGGTCTGTCTATCAACGAGGTACCCCTCTTTGATGAACAGCGCAAGTTGAACGACACTGGCAGCGGCGCTTCCGACCACACTTCCGTCTGGCTACTCGACCCAAAGAACCTTCTATGGGGCGTGAAGCGTGAGATTAAGGTGTACCGCAAGTTCGCTGAGAAAAAGGATACAACGGAATGGACCCTATACACACGTGTAGGTGTTCAGGTTGAAAACCTCTCAGCCGTAGTCGTGGTAAAGAATATTAAGGCAGCAGCGCTAAGCGTCTAATGCTTGAGTATTCCTGAAAAGCCCCCGGTTTTCCGGGGGCTTTTTGCTTCATAAAGAATGTACTGATACACTATTTGCATGAAGTGTATATTTACAGATTGCGGAAGAGATGCCCAGACCGCCGGATTGTGCTGGGGTCATTACAAACAAAAGGTTCAGGGCCGAACACTCAAGGCATTGAGGAAGCAAGGTCCAAAGGGCGACGGTAGTCCAGATGAAAGAGGATACATCAGAGTCAAGATAAAGGGGAAGATGTACCTCAAGCACAGACTGGTCATGGCCAAGCATCTAGGCAGAGAACTTCGTCTTTTCGAAAACGTTCACCACAAGAATGGCAACAAGGGAGATAACACTATCGAGAACCTTGAACTTTGGGTTACAAAACAACCCGCAGGCCAACGGCCAGAAGACCTCGTAGCCTATGCGCGAGAGATTCTTGAACTGTACGGCTGAAACATGCTACAATAGATACTAACTAGTTAGAAGGAGTTGTACACGTGTCACTTATTGACAAGATGAACAAGAAGGACTTGCAGGGCCTAGCCCGCAGTATCTTCGTAGAGTTGCCCGAGGGTGCCAATCTCGCTGAGATTCGCGCAATCCTCCACCAAGAAAATTTGACGGACGATGATATCGAGAACATTGAAATCGTTCCTGAGGTTGATCCGAACAAGCCACTCGTGGCTGAGGCTGATGGTAGTGTCGTTACGACGAACACTCTTCGTGCTGAGGAAGAAGCAGCACCCGAGCCTGAAATTGTAGCAGTCGTTGAGCCCGAGTATCAGCGCGGTGCGCCAGCGCCGGTAAAGACCGATGTGCTTATCAAGTATGAGCGTCTTAATCCTTCCTTTGAGATACTAACATATAAGTTTACTAGCGAGCACCCATTTTTGCTAGTACGCCCAGAGGACGCGGACTACATCGTCCGTAACATTCCAGGATTCCGTCCAGCACTAGAGTCAGAAGCACAGGAGTTCTACTCCTAATCAGGCCGCATCGAGACCCTTCATCCTAATGGATGGAGGGTCTTTGTGTTTGAATTGGAGCAGTGATACACTGTAGATATGGACGTGCCAAAGGGTTATATCTCAAAGATCAAAATTCCTGTACCGGGTGATGTAGACGCATTTATTGGTGTCACTCGCTCGGATATGGTCATTGGGCCAGCACTACAGGTCACTGCATCGGGTGGAGTACTAGAAGTAACTCTACCGTACAAGGCTACGCACGACGAAGGCGTTGTCAACCTTTTGGTTACATTCGAGATTGACGGGGAAGAATTCAATCGTTCTCTTGACGTCAATGTTGTCACTCCATACATTGAACTTCACGAAATCAAGGATATTTTGGGTGATGCAGCAGACGACCAAGAATGCTTTGACGCAGAGGCCGCAGCCCGTCAGATCATTAATGCTCACACGGGTCAGGAGTTTGGTTTGTTTGTAGGAACGGTCAAAGTTCTTTCAAATTATGATGAAGCGCTTCCATTGCCACGTCGTTTGATTGAGCCAACCAAGATCGTGGCCGGTACCATTCCGATCTTTGATCGTGACACACCCACCTCATACCTAAACTTCCTAGGAGAGAATCAATTTGTGACTACCGGCTCAGGTTGGTTCCTCAAGCGTCCAATCTGGTCATCTTCCATCATTGTGGGAGACATGTACTCGTCCGATCCAATTGAGGCTCCACGCTTTACTGGTGTACACAAGTTCGACAACGATGTTGAATACACCATCACAGGCAAGTTTGGATACGAATCTGTTCCAGAGCCAGTACGTCAGGCAGCGAAGATTCTCACTGAACAGTACGAATGTGCAGACCGTGAGTACCGCGAGCAGTACCTAGAATCTATCAAGAGTGCAGACTGGCGCATCCAGTTTAATTCTGGCGCATACCGTCGCACGGGCAATGCTCGTGCTGACAAGTTGCTGTCACCATATGTAATTAACCGCGCCAAGGTGATTTAATGGGTTGTCTTACAAGCGCGCGCTACACGATGCTGGCAGACGTGCTACGACAGGGTGCCGGCTCAGATGTTCCTGTAAATCTTTCAGATCAGGGAACATGGGTTTCAAGCCAGGACCCAATTACACTTGAGATTGTTCGCAAGTGGGTTCCAGTAACCGATGACAGCAATCCGGGCAAGCCACTGGTATGGTCGATTCCTTGTCAAGTAAATGGAATCATTGATGGTGGTATCCGTGTGGCTGGTACAACCGAGCGCTTTGAAAAAGAATACCAAAACATCGACTATGTTCGCATGCTGTTTGGGCCCGGAGAGGTTCTGACCAAGCGTGACCGTATTACCAACATACGCAATCGCCGTACAGGACAGATCATTTGGAAGGATGAGGAAGTCGGATTTGACGGTACAGGAGACTACCGTGCAACGGTATTCAACGTCAACGGCGTAACTCCAATTGCAAACTACAAGGGTCGTCACATTGAAAATTTTGCCAACTTGGAGCGTGCAGACGGATGAGTCGACAGGGTCTGAGTGCAGACTTCGCGCCGGTAGCAGATGCTCTTGGTAGAGTAGAGGGAATCACAGGGTACCTTAAAACTAATCAGCATATCTCTAAGGCTGTTCGTACACTGGCTACTGCCGCAGCAAATGACGTAGGAACTATGATGGACGAGCAGACTCGCGCAATGGGATACGCCTACGCACCGTTAAGTCACGTTTACGAGTACCAGGCGTTCCGTACGGGGGACATGAAAAACAATCGGCTCTTCCGGTTCAATGTAAATACTGGAGGCTCTAGAAACGCTGTTGTGTCATTCATGTTCAGAGATTCCCGCTTCCCTATCGCCACGCCCCGTGAAAATGTAGAGCAAGGACTCATCAGTCTACGTCAAGAGTCTATTGATGCCTTTGAGGCAGCAGGAGACAAGCGCTACATCTTTCGTACTCAGGCAGCATCTTTTGAGTACGGAGCGGATGTAACTGTTCGATCACAGGATGGAGCCAATGGATGGCTGGCGGTTCCTCAAAAGTTCAACCCCCGCCCAAGATTTTTTCAAGGATCGTACGAGCGTGATTTGGCAAATGAATATAACGGAATTCACTTTGGTGCCTTTACAGATACATGGATTCAATTGAACAGCACGGTAAATAAGAGCAATCTAGAAAAATTGGACGCCGGTATCGGTAAGATTATGAAACAAAACACAGCCCGAAGTGGGAAGGTTTCTAAAAAGGGATTTTCAATTGCTTTTAGGGCAGCAGAAAAGCAGGGTATGGATTTTGCGAAGAGACAAACTGACAGAATGTACTCAGACGTGATACAAGACAAGGGAGGGCTACTATGAGCGCATCGGATTCTGTAATTGATTACGCATGGAACATTTTGCGTCAAGAAAATGGTTGGACAAAAATTAATGGTAAGATTCCTGGGTTGCCAACTAATGAGCAGCCCGAGTTTGATTCCCAAAAGTCCCCGTACTTTTTGTATGCAGATAGCCGTGAGACTGGACGTGGCGACCTATCACCACTTCGTCTTGGTACGATCAGTTTCCTTATTTTTGGTGATGGAACAGGCGTTGTGGATAAGGCACTTGATACTTTAGAGGCCGCATTTGATCGCCGCGACGAGTCGGCCCAAGACATTAACCGCAGTGCCTATAATCCATCCAATCCACGTAGAGTGGCATTCCTAGACACACACCTGACTTGGACTCAGGTAACAAATACTTTGTCGGCGAAACCTGCTGACACCGAGGGCGGTAAGGCTCAGGGACTAATTGTTGTACGCTATCAGTTTACAGTGACAGAGCGTCCTTACACCGTTTCGTTTTAAGAAGCAAGTCACGCTACAATAGAGTCTAGAGAGCGTTCGAACAAAATACCCATTGCCGGAGGTGAAAAAATATGGCAGATAAGTTGAACATTATTGTCGGTGCAGCACAGTTCTGGATCGGCACAGCAGCAGCAACGAAGCCAGCCTTTGTGCTAGCAACTAACTACAACACTACGCTAAATGCAGCGGCAGGTTGGACAAACGTTGGCTACACTCAGGAAGGCGTCGAAATTCAGTACTCACCAGAGTTTGGTGAGGTATCCGTTGATCAGTTGATGGATGCAGCCAAGATGCACAAGACGGGTCAGACCCTTATGATTAACACCACATTTGCAGAGGCAACTCTTGAAAACCTACTCGTAGTTTGGGGTCAGGCAACCAACACTCTAACGAGTTCTGGTACCGGCGACAACGCGGTAAAGGACTTGATCTTTGTGGGTGGTGAACTGGGAACGGCTCCTATTGAGCGTCAGATCATCGCAGTCGGCAATGGAACAGAGAAGTCTGGTGCAGGTTACTACAATGAGCGTACGTACCACGCGACTCGCGCATTGAGCATTGAGCAGTCTTCACACGCTCTACGCAAGACCGAGGCTACCGTTCTACCAGTATCGTTCCGTCTACTTCCGAATGATGCGGGTCAGGGTAACCCCTACGGTTCAATCCACGATCGTGTCCGCACGAACGTCTGGGCTTGATCCTAGCATAACAGAATCATCCGGCAAAGCCGCCTCCTCAGGAGGCGGCTTTGTTGTATGTAAAAGACATACCATGTTAGAATTAGAACAACACAGAAGGAAGTGAGAACAATCGCAAACAGAGTTTATACTCAGGAGGATATTATCCTCAATAATGAAGTAGATGACGTAACCGTTACGCTTCGTCCATTACCTATTGCACGTCTACGTGAATTTATGGGGCAATGGGAAAAGATGCAAGAGGTTGATAAAAAGGGTGAAGATGCGACAGAAGAAGAAATTTTTGCCGTTTATGTCAATTGCTGCGCGGTAGCGTTACGTAAGCAGTTATCAGATAAAGTCGGAGGACGAATCTATGATGACAAGCATGATTTTACCGCAGAATATATTGAACTTTTAGAAGACTATTTGGATTTGCAGTCAGTCATTAAGATTCTTGACATCTGCGGCGGTGTTAAGTTGGGAAACCCAAAATTGATGGAGACCCTGGACTCAATTCTGGAAGCGGAGACGGAAAGTCTGCCGGAGGATGGGACGAACTAGACATTGTGGCCCTTGAGCGTGAAGTGATGCTAACCGGTATGTTCAAAAATTTTGAAGAACTGGAAGAATCACTCACGGTCGAGGAACTACTTGAACTAGTAAAAGGTAGATCAGATGAAGAGTATAGAGGATTCAGATTTGCTGCATCATTAAAGGGCATTGACTTAGATGAAGAACACCGCAAGGAACAGGGTTCGTCATTTGATCAAATCAAAGCCCGAGCAGAAGCAAGACTAGCAGGAAAAAGCGAAGAAGAAATGTCGCTTGAAACGATGGGAATTTCCATCACTAAAATTGAGGAGTGAATTTGAATTACTAACATTGACCTACGCTTTAGCGGTTATGCTGACTTTCGTCAGGTACACCGCGAAGTAACGAAATTGGAAGCGGAAGTTGCAGGCTTAAATAAGCAACTACAGTCGCAAGCATTTACCAATACAGCCCGCACACAGGCAGCCCAGTTTGCTGAAACACGCAAGCAGGCAAATCTTATGCAGCGTACATGGTCCGATGCAGCGGCATCAACTGGTATGTTTGACGTTTCCAGTCGAAAAATTCGTTCTCACACGGACGAATGGGTCAAGAACGTACAGCGCCAGCGCCTTTCACTCCGAGACCTGATGTCTGATATGGGCTCATACAAGGCTGCTAGAAATGAGCAAATGCGTATGCAGCAGATGTCAATTGCATCTTTTGCGTCTGATAAAAACGGTAATCCATTAGCGTCTATTGCTATTCCACGTACTGCTCTTCGAGACACAATGTCTCTTCGTCAAGAACTAGGGTTTGCTGCACATGCTGCGGAGTCCATCGGTGTGCAAATGATCAACTCCGGAAAGAACATGCAGTGGGCCGGTAGACAATTGAGTATGGGATTTACAGCCCCACTTCTAGCAGCAGGTGCGCTATCTGCGAAGTTTGCTTTAGATGTAGATAAGCAACTTGTTAACGTTCAGAAGGTTTATGACACTTACGCACAAACGCAGGCTGGACAGGAGAAGGAACTTGTTAAACTACGTCAAGACTCCCTGAGCCTTGCTAAGCAAACAGCCAAGGAATACGGTATGGCTGCGACCGATACTATCAGCATTATGAGCCAGTTGGCCTCTGCCGGACAGCGTGGAGATGCGCTACAAAAGAACACTAAAGAAACAGCACGTTTTGCAACACTTGGTGATTTTGACTCTGATAGCGCTGTTAACGCTACCCGTACGCTTAAGGCAGTATTTGGTATTCAAAACGAAGAACTAGCCAAGTCCGTTGATTTCATGAACAACATTGAAAACTCAACTTCTCTCACCATGTCTGACATGGCCGAGGCTATTCCTACTGCATCAGCAGCCGTAAAGAATCTAAATGGTTCATACAAGGACATGCTTATTCTTTTGACTGCCATGAAGGAGCGTGGATTTGATCCTGGTGAGTCTGCAAACGCCCTCAAGGCCGCAGGTACTCGTTTGATTCGTCCATCCGGCAAAGTACAAGAAGAATTCCAATCTTTGACGGGTCAATCAATTACAGAAATACGTGACCGTAATCAGGGCGATTTGATTAAGACTTTGCTAGACGTAGGTAAGGCAACTGAAAATCTAGGAACTGCGCAGAAGCAGCAGGCAAGAGCAGCATTGTTCGGAACTGAACAGGCAGCCCGTCTGGGCGGTGCAATGGATGGTTTGATTGCAGCACAATCAGGAGTTGGTGAAACTGCAAAGGCAATGGAAGTTGCGCAAATGTCTGCCGCAGAGAATGCTGCAATTGCTGAGAAGGAAATGCGTCGTCAAACAGAGTCACTTTCGGGCAAGTGGAAGCGCGCGGTAGAAACCATTAAGGTACAACTACAGGGAATGGGAGAAGCCTTCATCGGTGCGGGAACGACTGTACTGACGGTTCTATCTACCCTGATTGATATGTTTGGTAGCCTACCAGAAGGAGCCAAGAAAAGTCTCGTATTTGTAGCCCTTCTTGCCGCCGCTGCTGGTCCCTTGCTTATGCTCATCGGTCTATCTCGAAATCTTGGTGGACAAGTAATTAAGTTGGCCGCTATGATGGTTCAGGGTGCCACCCGATTCAAACTGATGACAACTGAGCAGACAGTTGCAGCCAAGGCTGCCGAATGGTCCACACAAGTATTGAAGAAGGAAGGCGACACGGTCCAGATTTTGACACAACAGTTGACTGGATTGAGCAACGCATTCCGCGAAGCAGCAACCGCTCAGGGACTCTTGAAGCCAACGACAACCCCAGTTGCTACAGGTCCAGTCGGTAAGAACGGACGACCACTTGCTGGCGCAGCATTAGCATCACATAATGCACGTCTAGAGCGCGATCAGTATGGCACAAATAACCGCACTGAGATTATGGGAATGCAGTCCCGTGAACCCGGTGGCGTGAACAACCCAGAACGTTTGGCAGCAGCCGCTGATGAAGAACGCGCCTTGAAGTCAGCCCGAATTCGAAGCGCTGTAAACAAGGCGTCAGGCGCAGCCGGTATCGCTGCAATGGCCACAATGATGACAACCTCTAACGGTGTAGCAAACAACATCGCTAAGTGGGGAATGCTTGCGGCTCTAGTTGTTCCAGCAATGGCAGGACTGCCTGGACTCATTAAACAGGGCGCTACTCGAATGGGTGCAATCGGTGTTCTGTCTCGTGCTGCCATGAACCCATGGACTGCTGGTGTGGCTGTAGTCGGAGTAGGTTTGTACGCATGGTACAAGCATATGAAAAAGGCTCGTCAGGAAATGGACGATATCTACAACAATTCTGACAAATTGGCAAAGATTCTAGGTGCAGACCCACAGAAGAAGGCTGGCCCTGGAGCCGGTATTGGGAATGAACTTTCCGAAGCCCAGAAAGAGCAGGTTAAACTTAACAAGGAAACCGAAAAGGCCGCTAATTTGGCAGACAAGTTAGAAAAGGCATATCCAAAGGTTGTTGAGCGAATCAAGGAAGCAAGTACTCCACAGGACAAGTACAATGAGGCTCTACGTCAGGGTCTCAAGGTAATCACTGACTTGGGTCTAAAGGGAGATGAAGCACAAAAGGTCGTTAAGGGTTTCCTAGACGCTGCCGACAAGGCTGCCTCTGAGCCCATTATGCTAAGATACGGAATCAACCTAGATGATGGAAAAGAAGTAGAAAAGGCTCTTAAGGATCAGAATGCTCGCATTGCTAATGAGTTGAAGATGGACCTAGACTCATTGCCTGAGCGCCGCAGAAATGCAGCCAGCAATGATGTTATTGCTCCTATTCCAAAGATCACCGACGAGGACAAGTCTAAGTTGAAAGCAATTGGAAAGAACATGGGAGCCATTTTGTATTCAAACATGGCAACAGAAGGTCAGGCCGGTATTGAAGTATTTGCTGGTCAAGAAAAGCAGTGGAAGAGTCTACAAGCCTCAATTGGTGACAACGAGGGTCTTCGTGAGTCTGCTATTCGATCAATGCTTAAGGGATACAACGTTACCGGCAAGGCTGCGGATCAAGCCATCGAAAAATTGAAAGATCAAAATGATGGACTCAAAGAAAGCGTTACACTTTACAACGCTCTTGAGGCTGCTGGCGTTAAGGCAAATGTGGCAGTTACTGCAAAGACTGAACTTGGAGTCAAGAATTATACCACTGATCAACAGGGCAAGATGCAGTCTCTTTACAACGATACCTTCATCAAGACTCAAGGTGATAATATTCAAAAGCAGGCTGCTGCTGTGGCAGCGGTACGCAAGGAAGTTGAAAAGGCCAATGGTGGATCGCTCAAATTCAAGAATATTTGGGGTCAAACTGCTAGCACGCTATCAAACGGCGTAAGCATTATGAACGCCCTGGGGGTTTCTGTTGCAAACTCTGCTGCTATGATGAGCAAACTCAAGAGTGCTGCTTCTGGTATTCAGTCGGGTGCTGTCGCAGACGCAAATAGCGCTTTCCAGACTGGAACATCTGATTCAATGGCTGCTGGTCACACCGCCGCCCTGGAGGGCATCGAGAAGGCCGGAGAGGCGTCTTCTGAGGCCTTTGAAAAGAAGTCTCAGGCATTGTCCGATCGACAGGCTGCACGCTCTCAGGCGCTAGAAGATAAGCAGGCAAAGCGTGCCGCTACCCTTGAGCGCGCCCAAGATCGTGTACAGAAGAAGTTTGAAGATCGCTGGACCAAGCGCAAGAAGATTCTAGAAGACGAAGAAGCAGCCCGTCAAAAGGCATTCGATGCTGAAAAGACTCGAATCGAACGAATGAAGGAACTCAACAATGACAAGGTTGACCTCAAGGTTGCACTTGATACTGGTCAACTAGATCAGGCTGCAAAGATTCAAGGAGAAATGACTGCAAAGCAGCAGACATGGGCTCTTGAAGATTCACAATCAGCGACCGGCGATCAGTTTACAGCAGCCAAGGAAGCCCTCGACGCCCAAGAAGCCAAGGAAAAAGACAAGTTGGATCGTACGCTCAAGATTCAGCAAGAGGCTCTTGCAAAGCGCGAGCAGGCAGAAGACCGCGCTCTTGAAAAGCGTAATCAAAATGAGCAAAGAGGGCTAGATGCTCAAAAGGCAGCGGCAGCGAAGTCTGTTGCAATCGCAACTGAGGCTGAAAACAAGAAGTATGCTGCTCAGAAGAAGGCGGTAGACGACGGTATTGCATGGATCATTTCTAAAAACCCACAAACACAAGCACAACTTGATGATCTTGTAACTAAGGCCCAAGATCGTTTTGGTATTATGGGCAACTACCTACGAGAGAATGCAGACACATGGGGCAAGAATATGGTCGACTCCATGGCTAAGAGAACCCTTGAAGCGTACAAGGAAATTACGGGTGCAGACTTCGTAAACAGTGGAGAAAAGATTTCAGCAGACTTCATGAAGGGTATGACTGGTGGTCAGATTACAACTGCTCAATTGATTACTTACATGCAAACAGGAAAGTTGCCAGCAGCAGCACAGCCAGGTGGTAACCAGGGAAGTCCAGACGCTAAGCGTAAGTCGGGCAAGAGTAATCCAGACGACGGACCAGCACCAAAGGCCGGACGTCACAAGGGCGGTCCAGTTGGACCGGTGAATCTTAGTGATGGAGACCGCACTGGATATCCAGCCAATGCCGAAAAGTATCCAAGCGAGAAATGGATTCTAGCCAAGAATGACGAATATGTTATTAGTGGTAAGGCTCATCGTGAAATTGGAACATCTGCTCTTGATGCGATGAACGGTGGTAAGGGAGCCCTTGCACGTCCTCGCCCTGCTGCCAATGGGGGTTTGATGGGCGGACGACACAGTGGTGGTGGAGTTGGCGGTAAGAGCATTAGCGCCGGACTCACAGGAATTCCACAGGCAGCCATGGGTAGAACCACGGCGTATTCACTTATTACGGGAGCGTTGGACCTAGCCAATGCCAACATGAAGGCTAAGCAGGATGAAATCAACGCGGCAGCGGCAGCGAAGGCTGCCGCCAAGACCGGTAAGGCTGGTCCCGGAGGCGGTACAGTAGGAGGTGCTCCGATGGGGGCCGTTGATCCAAATGGCTGGAACCGACCATGGAAGAAGGCTTATGGCGTTCAGAGCGGACACGACTTCCCAGTTCCATCAAACACTCCAATCTATGCGCCTCATTCTGGTATTGCACGCGGACACGATATTCCTGGATTCGAGCCACGCCAGAGGTCTGGTGGAAACGGTTATAGATCATACGGTCGTATCATGGAAGTAACCGGTGGTGGAGCAAACATCATGTTTGCCCACATGAACTCGCGAGCATTTGACGGACCCAAGAAGGTTTCCGCTGGTGACTTCCTAGGTCTTTCAGGTGTAACGGGTAATTCCAGCGGTCCTCACGTTCACATGGAGTTGAATCATGGTGGAGATAATTCAGGAGTTGGTGGATTCTTTGCAGCGCGAGGAGTCAAGTTGAAAACGGGCGGAACAATTCGCTATGACAATACACCTGCTGTACTGCACGCTGACGAAAGAGTACTTAAGGCAACCAATACTCAAAAGTTGGATGAGGGTATTGACAGAATTGCAACAGGTGACGTTGGCGGGTATACTATTAATCAGATGACAATTCAGGTTGATGGCACAAATATTGATCCAAAGGACATTCCAGCCCTCGCCAAGGAAATCAAAAAGGAGTTTGAGAAGGACGATTCACGCCATTCGCGTCGTCCAAAGTAATCATATATGGGTAATTACAAAACCAATCAAATAATGTATTGGGGCACGAGTAAGGTTACTGACCACAACCGTGCCCCTCTGCAAGTTTCTTATGAGTTCATTGAGCGCAAGTCTCGCATGGCCAAAGGCACTCTTAGAAAGTACATTGTTGCGAAGAAACGCACATGGTCAACTTCATGGGATATGTTACCAACATATCTAGCGGAAGTAGTCGACGGCGGTATGACAGCAGCAGCGATGGAAACTTTTGTAAACAATAATCCTGGTGCATTTACTCTAACACTTAGAGATGGACAAGGTAACCAAGAAACGACCAAAGCAATGATTACAGACTTTTCCAAAGAAATTCAAATTCGTGGAACTATCAATGATTTTTGGTCTGTATCAGTAACACTAGAGGAGGTATAAATGAAGCAGAATACACCAGTACAAAACACTATTCGAAAGTCCCACTCAGTTAAGGCTTTGCCTCGTCTATGTGCAGAATTTAATTGGAATAGATACTCTACTCCCACGGCAGACAACACCCCTCCACACACGACTGTTGCGCGTGACCCTGACTTTTACCCTGCCGAATCTATGACAAGACCTAACCGTCCTAAAAAGGGGCACGTAAAAGCACAGTTGGATTATTCAATTCTGTCTGAAACTTATTCTCCTGCTCCACCGCCTGTACGACACCACATCGCAGAGGTAGAGGACGTTTACAAGTATTGGTCAAGCCCAGAGCCTACCAAGGCAGGTATTATGGCTACAAACCTAGCCATTAATCCGTCTTTTGAAAAGGCCCAGTACACAAACACAGCGGAACGGTTTAGAAATCTAGTTAAAAACCCTGTGCCTATTATCAATACAGCAACCTGGAATTTGGCAGGAAACGTTAGTGCTATTTCGTCTTCTCCGTTGAGTGTCCCTGCTTTTGTATTTAGACGCCGCGCTGGTGCTTTAGCAATTGTTTATACAAATGACCAGTCGGCATTTGCTGTCAAGGGTGGTCAGTATTACTCTCTGTCTGCACTTGCAATGGTTTACAGTGGCCAGACACTTTCAATGGATATTCAGTGGCTAGACTCCAATGGTGCTTTGATTTCATATTCTCCAAGAGCCTTTATGTATGGACCTGGTACAACTGTTGGTGCTCCAGTAGACAATAAGTTTTATCCAGTACCGTCTGGCACGCCCACTTGGTTCAATCATTCAGTTATTGCTCCCGCCAATGCTACTTCGGGCATTGTCCGTATATTCCGAGACGCTGGTGCTGACGGAGATGCCTATGTCACATTTATTCAAGTTACAAGAACTCGTTTTGCTTTACCATATTTTGACGGCGGTGGTGCAAATGGTCTGGGCCTCGATCACTCAATTAGTTGGGCAGGCACGCCATATGCATCAGAAACAATCAATGTTGGTCCAGTAGCCGATCAAGAAATTATTCGAAACCTTGTTCCCGATCCACAAACCAAAAGTGGTTTTGGTTGGAGTGCACAGTGGTACGGCACAGGAGGGGCCGGTACAGATACAGTAATAACGGACACCGTCAATCTAACACCAGTAGGAGGAACTACCTTTCGTAGAAAGAGATGGACTACTGCACCAACAACAAGTTCTGATATTGGATGGTCTTTTCGTAATTCAAATACAGCCAACGATTACTTTGCTGTTACTCCGGGAGAGTATGTTTCTGCTTCTGCCTATCATCGTACAAGCATGCCCTCTACTTTGGTTAGAATTAATTTTTCTTGGTACAACGCATCTAATGTACAGGTGGGCACGACTGTTTCGGGAACTCCAGTAACAGGAACTTCTACTTGGAACCGTGTCACCGGAATTAGCCCAGTTGCCCCAGCAGGAGCAACTAAAGTACGTGTTGACCTTCGAATTGATCGCACACCTGGTCTCCCAGTTGTTAATGATACTTTTGATGCAACTGGAATTATGGTGACAAAATCAACTGCTATTCCAGACTTTTTTGATGGTACTGGAGCGTCCCCTGGCGGGTATTTTGACGATCCAGATTTTCAGTTTGCATGGATCGGTACAGCCAATGCAAGTCAGAGTGTTGCAAGAGGAATTTCTGTAGCCAACACGTCAAGAAGTACGGCCTCTTTTGCTATTCAATCAGTGAGAGAAGACAAAAAGTGGTTGAGAATTACCACTATTGGATCGTCTCTCGATTCTTACGCTGACGTTGCGCAGATGATGGGTGGATTTGTAGACGGAAAAACTTATACAGTAATGGCAACATCAAGACAAGAAGGGGCAATTACCAATTCAACTGGTGGTAATAAACCTCGTGCAATGTGGGCCATTAGCACTGGAATCACACCTGCCATTTCCGCTCAAAGCACAGCAGGAGCCAATGCGGCTGGAACAACCAGTCATCTGATGACAGTTACTGTGCCACCAAGTACTGCTGGTGCAACCTACAAGGGAATGAGGTTGATCAACGGCGGTGCCGTATTTGGCGGCGACATTTGGTGGGATAATCTTACGGTTGTTGAGGGCATTTACGATGGACCGGCCTTCAATGGAAATACAGTAGGTACTTCACAAATTAATCACGCCTGGACTGGAACACCAAGCGCTTCTACATCTATCCGTACAGATGCCTTGGCATTTGGACCTTTGAATGGTGCATCTAGTTCAGCAAACCCACAGGTCACATATGACCGCTTAGTGCGAACAAATAAAATTCTTGTTGGTCTAGAAACGTCTCTCAATTATCCTGTTATTTATGAAGTTTCAATTAAGGAAACAATGAATGGTTCATGGATTAAAGTAGCAGATCAGGATAGTGCTATTATTGACGCAGATGGCAGAATCGCTTTGTACTATAACGGTACGTCATGGACACCAACCAAAACACTTGCGTATAACAAGCAAATTGCCGGTATCCAGTTTAAGGCTGTTAAAATGAATCTTAGTGGATTCCTGAACGTTATTGAAATTGCAGCCATTCTTGAAATGGATTTGACAGACTATCTTACAACGGTAACCGATCAATTTGATCTTGGAGATTCAAATGTTTTGTCTCCAATAGGGAAGATTTCTTCTAACACCGCAACGGTGACTCTGTTTAACGGACTAGTAGATGAAGATGATTTCACAAAGGGACTTATGTTTAATCAAGGAAATCTAAACTCTCCCCTTTATGGTCTCATGAAAGAAAACGTTAAATTTACTCTTGACTATCTTTATGATGCTTCCGCATTCAGTGGCTCTACTACCGAGCCAATTCGCCAGTTTGTTATGTATGCTGAGCAAGACTGGGGCGCTGATCTACAAGAAACTGTTTCGGTTAGCCTGCGCGATGGATCAAAATTCTTGCAAGAAATTAAATGCCCTGAAACTTTCTATGTTGCAAATGGCAAGATGACAATTGGAGAACTTATCTGGAGACTTCTTGATAATGTAGGATTTCTTGACTACAATATTGATCAACCTGATCTTGATTCTCCTATGGCGATTAACTATTTTTGGGTTAAAACAGACAAGTACGTTTGGGAAACTCTTGCTGAACTAGCAGATGCGACACAAACTGCAATCTACTTTGACTCATATGGAGTGCTTCAAATCAAGACAAAAGAAGAAGCATTCAAGCCTACGGCAACGCCGGTATGGACAATTCGTGGAGAAACATCTGGACTAGAACTAGAAGACCTTGTAGCAGACAGTCTACAAAATGAACGCAAGGATATTTCAAATACCTTTACCGTTAATTATAGACCCGTTGATTTTGAGAAGTCATCAAATGACAACTTTATTTCTCAAATGGTTTGGCAACCCGAGGGAGATGTAACCATGCTTCGTTCAAGCGATCTAGCATCAAACTTCCTTGCCAATGACACCATGTTTCATATCCCTCAGCCAGAGGCAGCCTCATGGCCTTACAGCGGTATGATTCAGATTGAGGGAGAGGTTATCGAATACGATGGTAAGGAGTATGGTTACTTTGATGATACAGACAACGGTATTTTCAAAACGGCAATTGTAAGGTCGCTTTCCGACTATCAAATGTATTATTGGAAGACTAACACAGCAAATCAGTACCGTAACTACTTTAGCGGACTATTTGTTGTAAAGCAGCGCGGTATGATGAACACAAACGTTCGCGATCATAAGATTGGAGCGTACCCATATGAGTTTAAAACCGTTAGAGGAGCGGGTACTGCTGATGGAGTTTATGGTGCATACACAACAAAGCCTGCCAACCAATCTGCGTACCTTCGCTTGCAATCCTCTATTTACACCCCTGCTGACAAGTATCACACAGCAACCCGAGGCAGTACCGGAGGAGACGCACCAAACTTCTATGGTACAAGATTGCGTTTCCCAAGTACTGGTCAGAGAGACAACTGCGGAGGACTGCTCATTAATGCAACAGGGCCTAACCTATCTGGTTACTATGTAGAAATGAAGCCTAGCACCAATGCTACTGCACAGTGGAGAGAGGTGTATGTATATGTCAAAGATGGCAATGGAGCACTCCTCCAAATCGGAAACTGGAGCGCAAATATTGCAAGAGATGTATGGTATTCACTGGATGTACAGTTAAGTCGCGGAGACTCGGACCAGGACGGCGGAAAGGGAAACAGCGTACACTATATTTGGGTATGGCTTGACGGACGACTTTTGGGTGTTTGTGGAGTTCCTACATCTTGGCGTCGCACCAACTCCGATCGCTTCGGTATGCAACTTCATGCAAGTTCTGCAATTGACTACGACTATCTATATGCATATGAGCGTAGAGATGTAGGAGAGGAACAATTCTACGGTGATGACGTTTCTTTCTACGACCGTGTTCTTGGTGGCTACTATGCTAACCAGTCACTGGATGACTTTACTGAAAAGTATCGTCGCGCACGTCGACGCGTAGGAGATAAAAACGAATACTTTACGCAGCGTTACGATACAAAATTTTATGATGAATTTTCTCCTGTAGTTCATGAAATTCGTAAATATGAAGTGAAGTTTGATGAATCTCTACCAGGACTGGCACCGAAACTGATTGCTACAAATGAATCTCAAGCGAAGTATATTAACTTTCGATCTACTGCCTTTAGTGCAGAGTTTTATGCTATTAATGCGTCTCATGACGATGTAAATATTAATGGTTCATATAATGGTATTGACCATAGTCTGGGAATTGCCATGCAGGCGTTGAAGCAATCAGAAGGAGATAAAATTGTTGTTGAAAATACTTCTGCAATACGTGCTGGTGGAAAGAAGGACCTGGAGATTACCTCAGACCTAATTCAAAGTAAAGATCAGGCGACAAATATTGGAGAGTGGATTAAGAATCACTGGGACGACGGTACGGATGAAATCAGTGTAGAGATTTTTGGCAACCCACTATTAGAATTGACTGATATTGTATATCTAGATGATCCTCAAACAAATCGAACAATGGTAAAATATTTTGTAATTGCTCTAGGAACATCATTCGATCAGGGCCTGAGCACCACCGCGCGTCTACGCAAGGTCCGTGTTTGACGTTTATTCTAAGTGCCTGTAGAATGAATGTATGCCAAAAGATTATACATTTGATCCCGAGACTGGTGACTTTGTCGCAACGAGAGATTTCAACTCAGGAAACCCCAGCGCCCCATCATCAAATTCTTTTACAATAATTGACCGACTAACTGATAATGGTGGAACAAATTTGGGACTTCAACCCCCAGGTAATTTCTTTGTTGATTCGTTTACAGGTCAGGACATTAGAGTGAGTCCGGACGGTAAGGTTACGGTTGATGTAACTATTGTTGTAGAGGATGGACTAGACTCTGCCGAATATGAGGTACGAGTAACTAAGTGATTACACAAAACGGTAGATATCACATCAAAAGATTTTTTGGTGGTCAAGTAGCCTCAATTGGCTCTTCCATTGCTATGGGAATTGGAGCGTCAACTCCAGGTATTGATGATAGTAAATTGAACTTTGAGGTTAGCCGAGCAGACGTAACAAGTACGTCATTTAATTTTGCTACCAATTCTTTGACATGGAAGGCAAAAGTACCAGAGGCATTATCCGCTAAAATTTACGAATTGGCGCTCTTTAGCCTATCAGTAAATACCTCAGCAAATGATGCTGGCGATAAAATGCTAGTTTCTTTTGATTCTGCATTCGAATCCTGGGGAGATGCAACCTGGTCAACGGTCAATACGCGTGTTGGTACTGATTCTTTGCGACAGGCTCCTACGGGAGGGGCAACCGTGACCAACGAGTTTATCGGTTCATTTAATTTTGGTGTTTATTCTGATGCAGATCAATTCATTATTGCTTACAATAATGCAGATACTAATACGGCGGCGGTAGAAGTAAGATTTGAAGTAGACGATACAAACTACTATCGTTACACTGTGACGAATCCAACCGCTGGCTACAAAATTGCTACTATTGTAAAAGCAAACATGGTATCGGTAGGCACTCCCTCATGGGACAAAGTTGTTAAAATTCAAGTATCCACCACATCTAAGGCGGGTGTGGTGAGCACTGTAGACTGGGACGGTATCCGAGTGGCAGATACAGATACGGTAAACCCAAACTACGTTTTGGTAGCAAGAGAAACATTAGAAACACCATTCATTATTAAGGGAGGTAGCGTCAGCGAGATTGAATTCTCTATGGCTATCACAGTATGACACGCATTCTACTTCGCGATCTAGCACCCGGAACTAAGTATCAAATTCAACTTCGCAGCAAGTATGGAAACAATACTTCTGACTGGTCACCAGTTTATGACTTCACAACTAATCTCGACGCGATTCTACCAACGCAGCCTACAAACATCATGTGGAACTCTGTTGGTCGTTCGTTCCTAGCAACTTGGGAGGCACCTACTGTCGATACAACCGGAGGCGTCCTTTACAATCTAGGTGGGTACCGTGTTCGCATCAGTCACGTACCCTCCAACAAGAGCGTTACCTATGTCATCAATGACACTCGATTCGACTTCACGTATGAAATGAACGAGGCAGCCTTCGGAAAGGCTCGCTCTCCATTGAACTTTGAAGTACAGTCGCTCAGCGCGACTAATCCGCTAAACAACTCTCAATTTACCTCTCCTGTAACTGGTCAAAACCCAATTCCAACTGCACCGGTGATGGACCCTGCACGTACAGCAATTGATATGGTTGAATTTTCGTGGTCAGCAGCACCGGACCTTGATCTTGTTGGGTACAATGTTTACGCTTCTCAGACCAATGGATTTTCTCCCGGACCCACCAACTTACGATCATTTGTAAACGGCTTACAGTACAACCTCGTAAGCCCAAGCACTGCTCCTTGGTATGTACACGTGCGTTCTGTTGATATTTTTGGTCAAGAATCAATTTCGTCTCAGGTTTCTGGAACAATTACGTCGAGTGCTAAGGATACGACTGCTCCAGCGAATGCAACTGCACTAGCAGCAACCACTGCATACGATACTACGCGCAATAGATCATACATCACTACTACCTGGACCAAGTCAACTGATGACGGCGCGGGAGCAAGAGATGTCCAGCAGTACATCATTCGCTACAGTTCGAACGGTGGCACAAACTGGAATTACCTATACGTTCCAAGCAACACCACTACAGCGCGTCTTGACGTTGATCCTGCTACGGCCTACACAATTCAGATTGCGACGCAGGATTATTCTGGAAATACCAGTGTTTTCTTGGCAACTTCCCCTACCTCAATTACTTCTGCGGCTGACACTACCGCTCCAAGCACTCCATCCGCGCCGGTAGCAACTGGTGGAGTCTTCCAAGTATTCGTAAACCAAGCAAACACCAAGGCAGCCGGTGGAGCGATGGAATCAGATGTTGACCACTATGACGTATACATGTCAACGACAAACAACTTTACAACCTACGACGCCACAACTCTTAAGGGATCAATTCAGGTTGGCACAGTAATCGGCGCGGTATTTACAATTCCCGCAGCAACGACAAACACCACATGGTACGTAAAGACTGTTGCTGTAGACAAGTCTAACCTCCGTTCACCAGCATCAGCACAGGCAACGGCAACGGTATCACTAATTAACTCAACGTCTATTGACAACGCAATCAACCTTGCTATCAGCAACGCACAGACCACTGCAACAAATGCTGGCAACGCTGCGGCGGTAGCAATCAAGTCATACGTCAATGAGTATTCAGTAAACTCTTCTGAGACAGTGGCCCCAACGACAGGCTGGTCAACGTCGACGCCAACCCGCACACCGGGCTCATTTATTTGGTTCCGTACAACTGTTACCCTGAATAACAACACGACCTCTACGACCAACCCTGCACTTCTGACGGGTAACGCAGGCTCAACTGGTTCACAGGGTATTCCCGGAACTCCTGGCTCCAACGGCCAGAGTCTTTATACATGGCTCAAGTACGCAGATACTCCTACAACGGGAATGAGTGATGATCCAACTGGTAAAACATATATGGGTATTGCTTATAACAAGTCAACTGCTACAGAGTCAAGCACATACACTGATTATGAGTGGACCCTTATCAAGGGCGCTGACGGCACAGACGGTAAGGGAATCTCCAACACAGTTGTTACATATCAGATAGCATCGTCTGGAACAGTAGCCCCAACTGGTACTTGGAATGCAGCCCCAACTGCTACAACTCCCGGCCAGTTCCTTTGGACACGTACAGTAACCACATACACTGATGCTACCACGACCACGGCGTATGCAGTTTCTGCTCACGGTGCTACTGGTTCAACTGGTAATACAGGTGCTACGGGTACTGGTATTTCAGGTACTTCCGTTATGTACCAAGTAGGAAATAGTGGAACTACAGCCCCAACAGGCACATGGTCTGCTGCTCCTGTAGCGACAACCACAGGTCAGTTCCTCTGGACCCGCACGATTACTACATACACTGACGCGACCACCGCAACGGCATACTCTGTATCCGCACATGGTGGTACTGGTGCTGCCGGAAAGGGCATTTCTTCAACAGCAGTTACCTATCAAACCGCAACCAGCGGAACTGTCGCACCTACAGGAACGTGGTCAGCGAGTCCAACGGCTACGACCACGGGTCAATTCTTGTGGGTCCGCACCATTACGACTTACACGGATGCTTCAACCGTTACCGCATATGCTGTTTCAGCACACGGCGCGACAGGTAGTACAGGAAGCACGGGAGCAGCCGGTAGAGGCGTTAGCGGAACGACAGTAACTTACCAAGTAGGAAATAGTGGAACAGTAGAGCCTACTGGTACATGGTCAACTTCTCTTGTTGCTACGACAGCACCCGGACAGTTCTTGTGGACACGAACGATTACCACATACACGGATTCCCTCAACCCAACGACGGCATACGCTGTTTCGGCGCACGGTTCAACTGGCCCACAGGGTAACCAAGGTATCCAGGGTCCTATTGGTCCAAATGGTCTACCAACCTACACATGGATCAAGTATGGTACTTCTGCAACTGGTGCTGGATTTGCCGATTTGCCAGATGGTAAGACATACATCGGTATTGCATACAACAAGACAACTCAGACTGAGTCTGAAACTCCATCCGATTACGAATGGTCATTGATCCAAGGACCACAGGGTGTGCCCGGAACACCAGCAGCGTCAATTAGTCTTACTTCAACGACACAGGTTCTCACCGCTCCTGCAACCGGTGGAGCAACGACTCCAGCCACTGCGGTAGTAACAGGAAACGCTGTCAATACAACAATCTCAGCATGGGAGTACAGCGTAGACGGTGGAGCATTCTCCGCAACCGTTCCTGCCGGTGCGTCTCGTACAGGTAATGTAGTTACCATCACTGGCGCTACAATGACTGCTAGAACAATTGCGGTACGAATGGCAGACGCCAACGGTATTGCAGATACACTCACGGTCGCTGAGGTTTCCAACGGTGCTACAGGAGCAACTGGTAACACTGGTTCGACAGGTGCTGCCGGTGCAGACGCCTATACAGTAATTCTTACCAATGAGGCCCAGGTCTTTTTGGGATCAACTACATCTGCCAATGCAGGCTCAACTACTACATCTGTTATTGCTTACAAGGGTGCGGTACAGCAGACTGCGACTATTGGTACTATCACTGGTCAGGTAACAGGACTAACAACTGCTATCACAAACAATGGTACGAACAATGCTACGGTAACGGTTACTGTCACAACTGCATTGACTACTTTGAGTGGGACTCTTACCATTCCTATCACAGTGGACGGAAAGTCATTCACAAAGACTTTCTCCTGGTCTGTTGGTCTTGCTGGCGCCCAGGGTACTACAGGTAACACTGGTTCTACAGGCGTTAGCGTCACGGCAGTTACACCATTTTATGCACAGGTAACAACTGGGTCAGCCGCACCCGCCAGCCCTGGAACAGTAGCAGCCCCTCCCGCACCTTGGGTAGCGACAGAACCTACATATGTCGCCGGTACTGAACTCTACACAACAAATCGTATTACATTTAGTAATACAACTTACGCTTATACAGCAGTTGTTAAATCATCTTCATACGCAGCGGCGGTAGTGGCTCTTACTACTGCTAACGGTAAGAACAAGATTAATTACTCAACGTCAGCACCTACATCGTCATCAGTTGGCGCGGTAGGAGACTTTTGGATGGTTCGTGACGCTACTACGGGTGTTATCTCAGGACAGTATGAACTAAAGACTGTTGCTGGCTCTGTTTACACGTGGGCTTCACAAACTATTGGTAACGATGTAGTAGCCGCCGGTATTAATGCTGGTAAGATCACAGTGGGTGAAATGAGCGGTGACCGAATCACTGCTAACACCCTTACCATTAATAAGACTACTGGACTACAGTCAACTCTGGATGCCGCACTAAACGCTAATCCTAATCTCTTTCCAAATTCATCCTTTGAAAAGGATGACGCGAGTGCATCGAATGTTGTTACAGTTACTTACCCAGCAACACCGCTCATTCACGGGACTCGCAGCATGCGCGTTACACGCTCTGCCACGGGTGATGCTTACAAATTAAGCCCATACAATGTTCCTGGTGCCATTGTTGGTGGTAAGACTGTTACTATTTCATGGACCGCCAGAGGAACTGCCGGTACTGTTACTGGAAATCAAAACACTATCCAACTACAGCGTGAAGGTGATGGAAACATTCCTGCTGTTAATACTGTAACTCCAGCAGCACTTACATCAAATGCTCAGCGTTTTTCATATACAACAACTATTCCTGCAAGCGCCTCCAACTATCGTCTAGTCTTTCGTACAGGAGCCAATGTAAATGATTACATTGAATATGACGCGGTGCAAGTTGAGGTTGGAGATAAGGCAACCCCTTGGGGTCTAACGCCTACAGAAGCCGCAGAGAATGCTCAAAACGCCGCTATTCAATCTTTCTTCATTAATTCAAATTCTACCTTCTCTGACTGGACTGGCTCTTGGCCCGAAGGTTCGGGGGTATGGGGTACAGGCGCTCCAATTAAGGAAACAGTTCTCGTCCGCACCCCACCAAATGCCGTTCGATTCACAAACTCTGTAGTTGGCGATCAATGGGGAATGACATATAATACTCCATTAAGCACCCTTCCTTACTCAGAATATGTGGTAATGGAAGCAGATGTAATGCTTACGTCTGGAAACTTTAATGGGTCTGGACTTCTATTGGACTGGATGGGCGTTACTGGAAATCCACGCTCTTCCATGCATTTTGCCACTTTAGAGCCTTCCCCGGCACTTAATAAGTGGTATAAGTTTACTCAGGTGTTTAAGCGACCAACAGCCACAGGAACATGGACTGGCTGGAACGGCTATGTCATGGGAAACTATTCTGGTCTTGCTGGAGGAAACTCGGCAAAGAGTATTATTTTTGATAAAGTTGGATTGCGTCCAGCGACACAAGAAGAAATTACAGCATTTAATGCTCCTGCCAACCTAGCCGCCGGTATGACCACAGCGTCAAACAACGCGGTAGCGAGCCTTAAGACACTTTGGGGTCACCCACTAGATCAAACACGTATTGATGGTGGGGATATTTATACGCAAACAATCAAGGCCAACAGCCTTACTCTAGGTGACTTCACTAACTACATTGCTGATGCAGACCTAACCGATTCGTCATTTTCAAACTGGTCAATTACAAATGGATTAACTCGAATTGCAGCAGCAGATATAAACAATCCTGCTTACATTCAATGGGTTACTGCTAGCGGTGGCAACGCTCATATTTACAATAACAATTACTTTGAGGTAAATCCAGGAGATAAGTTTTTCTTTAAGTGTGAAGTTTCTGCTCCTTCATCAAATACAAATGCAGTAAATCTTTCGGGAGCCATGCATGCATACGGTCCTACAGGAGCGACCACTACATGGCCACAACTATCACCTGTTGCAGTTACCCCTGGACAGGGTTGGACTAGTTACTCAGGAATTATTGAAATTCCAGCCGGTGTATCATCTAGAGCACAGTTTGATCCATTTGCACAATCTAATAGTGGAACAGTAGCCGGTCAGGTAATCCGTATGCGTAGAATGAGTCTACGTCGAATGAATGGCGCAGAACTAATTGTCGATGGTTCTATCACTGCTACCAAGGTTGGTACTAATGAAATTATTACAAATCAGGCCAACATTAAGAACGGTACGATCACTACCGCTCACATCACCAATGCTACAATCGGTGAAGCACAGATCACTGGTGGAATTAGCGCAAACAAGTTGACCGCCGGTACCGGTATCATCACTGACCTACAGGTAGGTAATGGTTCTAACAAGGGAAGTCTAAGGTCTGCTGATTACGTCGCCGGTACATCAGGATGGAAGATCGGTTATGATAATACTCTTCCAGCAGGGCAGAAGAACCTTCTTGAAATCAACGATGGTCTTATCAAGGCTCGCACACTAGAATTGCGTAATTCGCTCAACCTTATGCCTTCATCGTTTACAGATTTTGAAGGCCGCGCTTCATTCTATGATTCGTTGTTCCGATCTACAGACTGTGTTATTACAGTTGGAGCGGGCGGTATGAATAGTACTCAAGCACTAATTATTAACCCTAATACGAGTACTGCGGGCTGGAAAGCGGGTCTCGCCACAGTAGATATTCCTTATAACATTGATGTTGAGTCAGGAAAGCAGTACATTATTTCTGGCTATCTAAGAAGTGCTTCTGCATGCACGGTAAAAATTGGTCTTGAATTTAACACGCTAGAAACGGCGGCTTCGTCCGATCTCGCTATTACTACTACATACCAAAGATTTTCATTTTTGGCAACAGCAACAAGCACCGCTCAAAAGGCTGCTTTTATTATTGCAGGGACACAAGATGTAAACGTTTATGTAGATCGAGTAATGGTTGAGGAGCGCTTGGGAGCGTTAACGACTCCTTCCGTTTGGTCCCCACCAAGTTCTACGGTAATCGACGGAGGTCAGATTAAGACCAATAGCATTACTGCAAGTGAAGTGAACTCTAGCATCATTACCGCTGGCGATGTGTATTCAACAACCGGATATATTGGAAAACTTACCTTTGATCAACTAGAAGGTGGAACAATTAAGGCCGCTGTTTCCATGGCAACAGAAGGCCGACTGAACGTTGGAAGCCGCATCACAATTGAAGAGCCAAAATCCAACGGTACAGGTGGTATTACCATTTGGGGAGACGATTCCCACACGATTGCTAAGGCACGTCTCCACCCAGACGGTAACTATCTTGATGGTATTTTGGTTGCTCAAGACATTACCGTTATTAAGGCCTTGCGCCTAACGGGTACTGGTTCTGCTATCGCATCAGAAGCACAAGTTAAACTAGAAAACGGTGTCTCTGATCCACCAGCACCCACCCTTACAGCAGGAACTATCATGTCCAACTGGCCTTATGTACCTGAAAACATGGAAGAAAGAGGGGTTACATGGGATTCTGTAACTGGACAGTGGTACCGTTTGCTATGGAGACTTGCTGATCGTGCGACGTTTATTCAGACAGTTTCTATGTCGGGTGTTGCTGGGTCTGTAATTCGTTTGGCAGAAACACCAGAACAGCCAGCAGTGCCAGGAAATCCCGGTTCTGGAGGGTTTGGAAGCGGCACATGGGATACACCAGCAGTACCTAAGCCGTACACTCTTGAGGCGGCAAACGGTATCGCAATTATTGGAGATTGGGTTTACACACACCAGCGTTTTGTATTCACTGGTGATGGGTCATATCGTCGACAGTGGTACATTAACAAGCACATGAAGACCAATGGATCACTTGTTAGTTACATTGATTCTTGTGCTGTCGGCGCTGCAACCACGGACCACTATCCTACCCTTGCTACTGATGGAGGCAACAATCTTTATTCTCTAGATTACATTGACCCCAACTATGTAAGAGTTAATAAGAGAAATCTGGACAACTTCTCTATTTCTGCTGAGACTTGGATTTCAACAAGTACTTTGCCAGATTATCTTACTTCTGCGACGGTAACCACACAGGGAGCAACGACAAACGTGCTTTCTGTTCAAAATCATCAGGGACTCGTTACTCATTTTGATTTGACAAACCTAGGTTCTCAGTTGACTGCTATGCCACAATACGATTTCACCACGGACGCCAATTCATGGCTCGGTTACAAATATGGTACTGGTGCAGCATTCTATTCCTTTAAGGCCAATGATCGTAAGATGAGTCAGTACTCTAGTTATTACCCCACCAACTCAGAGAAATGGTGGGCACAGACAACTGACTACTCTGCTTCTGGTAGTACCAAGGCATCTCCTGAGTCGCTTGGCCTTTCCGTACCAGCCAGACGCTTTGTGACGGTTAAATTGGCACCACAGCCACCAGGAACCACTGGTTCTAGAGTTTACGTTGGTTATGGAGTTGTGTCTCCCGGAACTACAAAGAAGTTGCGCACCGAGGCAATCGTTGATAGATCAATGACATTGACCAATCTCAAGGTAACAGGGTCAGATACGATGTCAACTTCCAACACCATGGGAGGAACCGCTCCAGCCAAACTATGGGACGGATTTAATAACTCTTGGAATGGCAACGGTAATGGTACTTTGGGTTCTATTCAGTTCTCGGGAAGCGGTGCTAGTGCAACGGTAACCGATCCATTACAACCAACGGACATTGCCAACAAAAGATATGTAGATTCTTCTACGAATGTTGTCAATCGAGTTACTACTGGTTTGTGGAATCGCAATGTTATTTATCCGAATAACACAAGTGACATGATGATGGGTCCATGGAACATAACGACGGCAGAAAAAAATGGGTCAACCAAGGCGCATATTGTCGCAGAGATTTCTTGTTATGCTGGTGGCAGCGGCGGTTCCCTACAAGACTGCGACCACAGATTGCAGGTTCAAATTAACGGGGGTGCTTGGACAGACATTTCGAGCAAGTACGTTACCAACAACAACGTATACTGGTTGACTTTGGGCGGTGTTCTTAGCGGCTGGATTAATTACGCTGCTTCTGACACAGTATCAGTTAGATTGAAAACCAACGTTGCTGGTGGTGGATTCAACGTAGGTGTCGCAGGCGGTAACTTCATGGGAACATTCTTCAAGTAATTCGTTGTGAGCATGGTATAATCAATTATGGATAAAAATGAATTGAAAGTCGTAGCACTAAAAGAGTCAATTTCTGAAATTGTTGCTCAATACGAGGACCGTATCGCAACTCTCAGGGCAGACCTGACGATTCAGGGAACAGAAATTACTCAACTTACAGATCAAGTGAATTCTCTGAACTCAGTTGTGAACGAATATCAGCAAAAGGAAAATGAGAAAAATGTTTCGAAAGAAGAAGTTTCAAGCAGTAAAACTTCCAACGATCCGTCAGCCTAAGGACATTACCGATCTTCCTACGGGCACTGTTATCGAAACAGTGAATGGCGATTACTTTTACATTAAAGGCAGCAAAAAATTTCGAATTATTTCTGATCGCATTCTGTTCTCATGGTCGTTTCCCAGAACTGTATACGTTACTCAAGCGTGTGCAGATCGCTACAAAACATTTGGTAGATTGGGTTTTCGAGAAGGCACCATTATTCGCGATATTACCACTTCTGCAATATACTTGATTAGTGAGAACAAAAAGCGTTTGGTCACAACACCAGACGCTCTTGATAATTTAGGCGTCGCCACAGACGGGATAATGCTCGTCTCACCCGAAGAGGCCGGTATTCATGAAGGAGGAGAAGACATATAGCAAACTATATTAAAGTGACATGGAACAATGGAGAAACACTGTCTCGTGACTCACTGACTACCCTGTCCAACAACCAGGACTGGCTCAAGTCAAACATGGCCAAAACAAGATACATTGGAAGCCCAGGATTTCCACAAAGAGATGGAGCAAAAATTCTTGCGGGTATTTCTTATTTTCCCGGCACCTCGGGATCGTCACTGTTTTATATTCCCGTGAGTTTTGGTGACTATTTTAGCCCTGACTGTTACCCCGTGGTGACAACAGCGTTGCGCTCGGTTGGTGAAGACAGACTGTTCCACAGAATTTATGCGCTTGATGGTTCACACTGGATTACTTCCAGTGGTTTTATGATTGCTGGTTACGCTTACACTAACCCGGGCTGGGACAAAAACACTGTTGACAACCTACACGTAGACTACATTGCCGTTGGATATTAAATCGTAGTATAATTGTCTTAGCATGCCTAAGACAAAGATTGCAAAAGTTAAGACGGCCAAGGCCGTTAAAATGTATTCGGCAAAACGCAGAGCGATTTATCATGCGGGTGAACAGATTGACCCACTTGTTGTTTTTGAAAGAGACAACTGGTTGTGTGGAATTTGCGGTAACATAATTAACCGCCGCCTGCATCACCCCGCCTGGGCCTGTGCTACCATTGATCACGTGGTTCCGATTAGCAAGGCCCTGGAATTGGGCTGGCCGGTTAACATGATCCACACGTATGATAATGTGCAGGCAGCGCACCGTCGCTGCAACGAACTCAAGTCGAACACCATTGACGGGACCTTGGTCCCCGTGGTAGACTTGTAGTCGACAACCGGAAGGTATACATGCCAGACACTATGCACTGGGCATTCGTGGGGGACCTACAAATTCCCTACCATGACCCAAGAGCCGTAACCCTGTGGATGGACGTCATGAAATGGTGGCGACCAAAGGCTATTGATTTCACAGGCGACATTGATGATCAACTGTGTTACAGTTCTTTCTCGGACGGTACCACGGATGAATTCTTCTCTATCATCAAAAAGGCTGAGAACGATTCTCCTATGCCGTATGTAAAAGAGCAGGCACACGAAGCCAAGAAGTTTTACGAGGACGTGCGCGGTAGCCACAAGAAGGCTGATCTACACTCTTCTTTAGGCAATCATGACGTGCGCATCAACAAGTACATCGACAAGAAAGCGCCCGGCTATCTTGATCAAATCACACCAGAGAATATGTGGGGGTTGGATTCACTTGGAATTTCATGGAGAACCTACGACGATGTACCTTTTCAACGATATGGAGACATATACGTCCACCATGGAGCAACTACGACAACTACAGGACTGGCTGTCAAATCCGATATTGAATCATACAACATCTCGCTCGTCCGTGGTCACGACCATCGAGGTGGAGTAGTCTACAAGACTTATCCGATGACCGGTAGGGTATTGCAGGGCATGGGCACAGGCCACATGTGCAACCCTAAGGCGTATGGTCTACGGTACACTATTAATCCTTCATGGGAACTTGGGTTTGGTATTGGTCACGTTTACGACAACAGTCAAGGCATCGAAGAAGTCAAGTTGGACTTTGTCCGTATTACCCCAGACTATACTTGTGTAGTTGATGGAAAACTTTTTAGGGGTTAGGCAATAGATTTTCCTCCATTGTATAATGGGAGTATCCCAATGCATTGGAGGAAAACTATATGTGGACAAAGTTGTTCTGGAAAGACGCGGTAGAGCGCGTCATTTCAACCGCTGCGCAGGCAGCACTCGGCGTTATTGTAGCCGGTGGTATTGTAGGTTTAGCGACCTCCGCAGGTTGGATCATCATCGGCTCAGCAGCCGCAGCATCCTTGCTCAAGGCTCTTATCGCTGTGACCGTAGCAAGCAACGATATTTCACCGGCCTCACTGGCTAAGTAATATGTTGACGTGTCAGAGGTGCCGAGGCAGAGTGTTCCTCGACCGTGATATAATGGACCATGACGGATACGAAACCGTCTGTGTTAATTGCGGCGAGAGGACCTTTGTCTCGGCCCGAAGCAAACTAGGGAATTGGATAACCAAGACAGAATATGAAGCGCGGAGACCGAAAGCAAAAAATACATCGCGACAACGTTCCAGTGTACGTTATCCTGAACAAGAAATTGTACAAGGTACTGAGTAAGACTAAATCGACTGATCGCGCGGTACTTTGGAATTTTGAAGAAAAGACTCGTGAGGTGCACAGTTACGTAGCAGTCGCGAGGTATGGGGAAAAGGCCTACTCCCCGTATGAGATTGGAAATTTGTTAAACCGATCAAAGTACACAATTAAGGCACTGTTCCACGAACTACCGGAACCATACCGTATTTATGCATTTACATCTGGCGAGCCCATTGGCCGCAGATGGGATGCTGATGGTGTCATGGAGATTAGAGACGTACTCGCATCTAAACACTATGGTCACCCTAGAAACGATGGGGAAATTGTCCCCATGGCACTACCATCGCGCACAGAACTGCGCGCTATGCTCAATCAGGAGGCCGTCTACTATGTTAAGACAGAAAATGGAAGCGTTATTCCAACATGGAAAGCACACGATTTCTAAATCACGAGGCCTTAGGTATCTTCCTCTTGATTACCAGGGAGGATACGTTTTTTCTTCGGGCGTTGCATACGGCCAGTTAAATCAAGTGCTTGATCTTGCAGCCAAAAAGCCTAGAAAAGCACCCGCTTTGCTGATGGTAGCGGAGGGTTGGTTAAAGGTAATCGAGAAACTAGATGAAGAGGGCGAATCGCCCAGACAGCCAATTGGTTTTCAGGTAAACGCACATCGAGAGGAGGAAACAGATGACAGCAACCAGAGTCAAGAGTGAATTGTCATACAAGTTAAATATTGGAAACTATGAGTCTTTCGACATTCTTGTAGGAATTGAGGCTGATGCACAGGATGGAGAGTCCGTGGTAGACGCTGAAAAGCGTGTCTCAGACCTCGTAGAAGCGATCCTGATGGAGCGCGTAACAGCAGCGACCAATCAGTTCATCCACAAAAAGAAGGCACCGGTGGAGGGATGACACCTACACAAGAGGCCCACATGCTCACCACAGGTTACATCAACCTATGGAAAGCAAAGTACCCAAACGCAGGACAGCCCAACTTCAATCGAAATAAGGCCACTTTTGGCTGGAAGACGATGAAGATGGACATGTCCGTGGACGAAATCAAGGAACTGGTGGAGTTCTTTTTCACCATTCCAGACGCCAAGCAGCACGACCTGTCTAATTTCCACTGGAACTATGACCAGATTGTTGAGCGCTTTGCAGAAGTAAAGAAAGATAGAGCGCACCGTAAAGTGCTAGCCAAGCAGTCAGAACAACGAGTTAAGGAGCATGAGGAGAGACTTGCACGAATTAAAAGCGATCAGCGCAGTTCTGATCAATAAAGACGCAGAAACCCTCTTTGGTTCCAATCTGGATGACTTTTTTGTAGAGTATGGTGACGTGTGGGGCGGTATTAAGGAATACTACAACCGCCACCGCGAGATGCCAACCCCCGAGGTTGTTCATGAAATGTATGGACATTTCAAGGCAGCCGACGTAACGGGCGCGGTAGAGTTTTACATAGATTCCCTAAGAGCAAACTTCCTAAAGAACAAGGGCAAAAACATTGCTATGGTGGCTGATGGTCTTTTCGAGCAGGCACCAGCAGAAGAAGTTATCGACGCTCTAATGGCCAAGTTGCAGGAATTGCGATCATATTCGATCACAGCAACAGATCACAACATTATGGACTTTGACGCAGCAGAAGAACGTTACGAGCAAGTTCGTGCCAAGGTAGCAGCCATGAACGGTGTTCCCGGTATTCCTTCGGGAGTTAAGACAATTGACGCTTCATACCCTACCGGCTGGGCTGGTGGAGACTTGATTATTCTGCTGGGTTACACCGGTAGAAAAAAGTCATTCTTTTCAGCCCTGCTAGCCTGTGAGGCATTCCAGCGTGGCTATAAGCCGATGTACGTGTCTCTTGAAATGAAGGCTGACAAGGTACAGGATCGTATTTTCACGATCATGGGATCGGGCATGTTCCAAAACTCTGGGCTGTCATTGGGTGATATTCGCAAAGATTCATTCGATACTTTCCGTGAACAGTGGGAGGGCAAGGGAGAGTTCATCGTTGTTAACAGCGACGGACGATCAGCCATTACTCCAAACGTGCTACAAGCCAAGATTGACCAGCACAAGCCTTCCATGCTTATTCTTGACTATGCTCAGTTGATGAGCGATAATGGTCAGAATGACAATATGACAATCAAGATGATGAACCTGTCAGTTCAACTTAAGTCTTTGGCTGTGGCGAACGACATTCCCATCATTCTGATTTCATCTGCAACACCAGACGGTAAGGTCGGAGACGACCCACCAACGATTGAGCAGGTTGCATGGTCAAAGCAGTTGGCGTTTGACGCCGACCTAGCCTTCGCGGTACATGGTAGCGACGAAGGCGACATTGTTAGAATTGTGTGTAGAAAGAACAGAAACGGCCCACAGTTCGACCTTAGTCTTGACTGGGATATCAACAATGGTATTTGGAAGGAATTCTATTTGTCATGAGTTATATTCATAAAGATGTGCACAAGATCACCGTGGATGGAGACATCGCAGAGATGGACATGGAGCGCCACAAGTCAGAACTTATCAGGACAATGCAGGACCAGTTGAGGGTAGATGGTCACATTCCTCTGCTTGACATGGACCCTCAGTTCAGTGTAGGCTATGACTTTGAGCGTGACGTGCGCACCTTCACGTTGAGCGTGTTTGGAATTAAGGGAGATAATCCGTGGGACTACAGCGGGGTCTTGAGTGGCCGAGCGATCAAGAAGTCTACAACGAATCCCAAATCGCCGCAGTCCTAGAAGAAATTGGTGTGGAGGTAAAGGGAGAGACCGAGAACGTTTTCTTGTGTCTCTGCCCTTTCCACAACAACTTCCATTCGCCTGCCATGGTTGTCAGTAAGTTCAAGGGATTGTACTACTGCAACAATGGTGGCTGTGGAGCGCGCGGTAATCTCAAGAAACTCATTGCAGAACGTTCTAACATGGACGAGTTTGCAGTTAACCGTATGCTCAACAAGTACAAGGAAGACGTTGACTTCCTAGAAGCAAGACGTCAAAGAGTAGAGGATTTCAAGTTTGAGGCTTATACCACGCACGATCTATCCCTACTCCGCTCTGCGTTCCCTTGTTCTAGAGCCCACGAATACATGCGTGGACGTGGTTTTGAAGACGACACCCTCAGGTCGTTCGATTGTGGGTACTCCGAGGATGACCCAAGAGACATGGTCGTTGTGCCGGTACACGATCCAGACGGCATGGCAATCGGATTCGTTGGTCGTTCCGTGGGGGACAAAAGATTTCAGAATAGTGACAATCTACCAAAGTCAAAAACCCTGTTCAATTACCATAACGCTAAACGAACGGGCGGTACAGTCGTTGTTGTGGAAGCGTCGTTTGACACCATGGCGGTACATCAAGCAGGATACCCAAACGTTGTGGCTACACTGGGATCAAGCCTCTCTAACAACCAAAGAGAAATCCTAGGAAGAACATTTGATACCATCATTGTTTTAACTGACTGGGACAAGGCTGGTCGTAAACTGGGCGAGCAGATTGAGTCCAAGTTCCGTCACAAGACGGTCAAGTGGGCTGCCATGGAGAACGGTTACTACCCCCTCCTGCCGTCTGGGAAGATGTGTAAGGACGCCGCAGAAATGTTAGAGGAATTGGGTCCAGAGGCAATTAGACAGGTGCTTAGAAACGCCATGTCGCCCATCAACTACCATGCCATGATTGACGAGGATGCTGAAAAGCATGGCTACAGCATGGTATAATTGAGGTTATGGTAGGACTTGCAGATTTCCAAAAGAGAATGGGCACCACAACGGTGCGACCATCATGGCTCACTATCAAAAATGGTGAATCAAAGCAGTTGACGTTCCTCGGAGAGCCGAAGGATTTTAAGATTGTCGTAGAGCACGTTTCGCCAGAAGACTGGAAAAAGCGCGGTATCTGTACATACAATACCGGCCACTGCTTCGCCTGTGAGCAGAGAGCGTATGGATGGAATCAGAACATCAGAATCTACATTCCGGTGCTCATGAATCAGCGTCCATACGTGATCGCACAGGGCATTGGAGCCAATTCAGTATTGCACGATTTGGTGCAGGCCAAGCGAGAACGTGGTATAATTAGAGATGTAGTATTCGATGTGTCACGTAAAGGTGAGGGCAAGAGAAGCGCATATAGCGCAGTTCCCACAGACACACCCGCACCGCTATACAAGACACAAGTTGACATTGAATCATTGTTAAACAACATCACATACGACAAACAAAAAACATATTACAAGGAGTAACACAGAATGCCATTTGAAGGACTAAGCGGTTTCCGCGAGCAGCAGGAGAAGAAAACGGTTGAAGAATCACCGTTTTTTAAGTTGACAGAAAAGGGCCAGAAGGCTCTTATTCGTCCACTAGTTGAGTTGGATAAGGAATCCATCAACTACTCAGAGGGTCGCCTCCCCCTCTTCACACAGGAGTTTGCAAATCCTCAGAAGTTCTGGCTGTCTATTGAAGACACCCGTACTGATGAGGACCAGTCTGTCGGCTGGGAAATGATCGCAAAGTACGGCTGGTACGTACAGGACGCATCAAAGATTGATCCGAAGAAGAAGCAGCATTCGGACGGTAAGTTCAACTGGAACCCACAGCAGTTCGTTTACCTGCCTGTTCTAGTAAAGGACAAGCCAAGCGATGACCCTCGCGTCGAGGTAATGCGCGTTAAGTACCGTGGTGGTGAGGCTACAACCCTTATCGACTACGCAAACAGCGAACGTGAGTTCGACCCGGACGGTAATTCGTCTGATCCATTCAAGTCAATTACTGACCGCTGGTGGAACTACAGCCGTAACAACGAGAGCGGTTTTGCAGTGCGCTACAACCTATCACCAAAGGATGCGTCGGATGACGTAAACGTATTGGATTTTGAGGTTCCTGACCTTAGCCAGTTCGTCAAGAGTATTCCCTATGGTGCTGATGGTTCCGAACAGCGTGCTTACCTACAGGTTGCGTCCAACACGGAGCCTCAGGCAGAGCAGGCTCCGATTGTAGCCGACACAGGCACGTCAAGTTCTGCGATTACCAAGGCAAACTGGTAATCTATTGAGCCAGTTAGTCCCAGCCGCCTTAACCCCGGCTGGGGCTTTCTGATTTTATGGATAACTTTTGGCAAGAATATTCAGCCTATTTGAAGAGCCCAACATGGAAATTGGTTCGTGAAAGGCTCATGGCCGTGCACGGACACCGATGCTGGTGCTGCCGGGTCACATATGGTACCATGAATGTGCACCACTTGACCTATGCACGCTGGCGCAACCCCATGGTGGGCGATGTGCGCGTGCTGTGCAAGGCCTGCCACGCAGACGTTACGGCCCTACAGAGGGCGCGCGGTAAATCAACCGACCCAGTCATCGTGCTGGGTATTCACAGACAACAATGCAAGAGGAGAAAGAGCCGTTAACTACGTCAACCTACACGCCCACTCTCACTACTCAGTACTAGACGGTCACGCCACGGCAGACGAATATGCTGCTCGTGTTAGCGAACTGGACATGAAGTACCTTGCCACAACTGAGCACGGTACCCTGACAAGTCACCGAGACTTCCAGCGCACTGCTGAGAAGAACGGACTTACGCCAATTCTAGGTGTTGAGGCGTACTGGACAGCAGACCGCTTCGACAGAACTTCCAAAGCCAAGCGTGCTGAGGGAGATTCGGTATACAACCACGTCATCCTGCTCGCAGAAAACGCGGTAGGGCTAAAGAACCTACAGTACATTAACAAGGATTCACACCTTGCAGGATTCTACAACAAGAACCGTACAGACAACACTGTGCTGCAAGAGTACAGCGAGGGCATCATCACGCTCTCGGGCTGCCTTAACTCTCCTATTGCCAAGGCTTTCGAGTACGACAACCCACAAAAGGCTCGTTCACTAGCACTTGAATTCAAGGAAATCTTCGGGGACAACTTCTATATGGAAGTTCAGACCCACAACGGTGCTGAGATGAACGGCAAGTTGTTGGCTTTGGCTGACGAACTCAAGATCAAGCCCGTCATCACCTGTGACTGCCACACCTCAAACGAGGAATTCCAGTGGGTTCAGGAAGCCCTTCTGTTGCTCAACACAAATCCCAAGAAGGCCACTGGTGTGGACTTTTCCAAGTCACAGCGTATGGACTTCTACGAGCGTATGAACTACCTGTACCCTGATCGCAAGATGACCTTTGAGCACCTAGAGTTATACCTCAAGGATTACGTCGATTTGCGTACAGAAATGGCTGCTCAGGGATTTGACCGTGAGGACTTGTTCGCAAACACGGTTGAGATTGCAGAGAAGATTGGTGACTACCCTTATCAGGAGGGTCTCGACCTGCTGCCACGACCAAACAACGGCAACCCCAACGTCATTCTCAAGAACAACGCCTACGCAGGCCTACAGGCGCGCGGTATCTCCAAGACAAATTCCAAGTACATGGATCGTCTCAAGAGAGAACTGGACGTCATTACAGAGAAGGACTTTGGAACATACTTCCTTATTGTTGCTGACCTGATTGAGTGGGCCAAGGAACAGAAGATTCCTATGGGCTTCGGTCGTGGTTCGGCTGCTGGTTCTTTGGTGTGCTGGGCTCTGGGAATCACAGAAATTGACCCTATGCCATTCAACCTGCTATTTGAGCGATTCCTAGACGCAGAGCGTGACGATATCGTGGATATTGATATCGACATTGCTGATACGGAGCGCGGTAAGGTCAAGGAATACCTTGAGCGAAAGTTCACCAATGTTGGTCACCTGATGACATTCAGCATGATGGACGGTAAGAGTCTCCTAAAGGACGCTGCACGCGTTTACAGTATTCCTTTGGGCGAGGTTAATGCTCTAACCAAATTGTTTGTTACATGGGAAGAGTACTGCACGTCCAAGGCTACCGAGCATTTCCGCATGAAGTACCCTGAGGTCAAGGTGCTGGGAGATGCTCTGCGCGGACGTATCCGTACTCGTGGCGTTCACGCTGGTGGATTCGTGCTGTCCAGCATTCCTCTTGAGGACGTTGTTCCTATTGAGTCTGCAACCAACAAGGATGATGCATCTAAGGATCGTATCCCTGTTGTGGCTATGGACAAAAAGGAAGCAGCCAAGGTTGGTCTGGTCAAGATCGACCTTCTGGGACTCAAGAACCTCGGCGTTATCTCAGAAGTTCAACGTCTCGTCAAGGAACGCTACAACCGTGACTTTGATATGTACGCAATCAAGCCTACAGACAAGGCTGTGTTGGCGTCGATCACCAAGGAAAATGCCTCTGGTATCTTCCAAGTGGATGGTAACGCATTCCGAAACATTCTGCCTGATTACCCAGTCAAGTCATTTGAGGACATTTACAACCTTACGGCTCTGATTCGTCCTGGTGCTGCAAACTCCGAGTTTGGTAAGCAGTACTACGATTTCAAGAATTCAGGCACCCGCACCAGCATCCACAAGGACGTGGACTGGATTACGTCAAAGACAGGCGGCGCGGTACTGTTTCAGGAGGACGTTATGCTCCTATGCCAGCACCTAGCAGGCATGACAGCGGGAGAGTCGAATAAGGTCCGTAAGACAATTGGTGACAAGGACAAGGAAGCACTTGATGAATGGCGCGAAGCATTCGTTGAGGGAGCCTCAGAAAAGATTGGCCATCAAAAGGCTGAAAGACTATGGAAGAACATTGAGGCTTCGGCTGATTACTCGTTCAACCTGTCTCACGCTGTGGCCTACTCCATGCTCACCTACATCACGGCGTACCTAAAGTTCTACTACCCGCTTGAGTACAGTCTTGCACTCATTAAGGTAGAAAAGGACACGGCCAAGAAGATTGAATACCTTTTGGATGCCAAGCGTCGTGACCTTACCGTCCGCATGCCACACGTCAACGTGAGTGAGGCCGACCTGTCGATTAAGGAAGATTACATGATCTTCGGTCTGACGGACATCAAGGGCATTGGTGAGGCTGGTGCTCGCAAGATCATCGAGAAGCGTCCGTTTGAGTCGTGGGCTCAGTTCACAGAGGTGGCTGAGACGAAGTACAGCGGCATTCCAGCCAACGCTGTAAAGGCGTTGGACCTAGTGGGCGGCGGTGTTTTTGCAGACCACCCGCTGCGCGGAGACGAGTCTGAGTACTACTACGAATACCTCAACCTTCCATCTTTCGACACAACCAAGATGCCGCAGCATGTCATTGACAGACTGCGCTCGGTGGACGAGTACGACGAAGAGGGAACATTCATGCTCATGGGCTTGGCTCAGAAGATTGAGCGAAAGAATGGCTGGGCTCGTGCTGACATTATTGACGGCACCGGCGCGGTGGGAATCTTTTTTGATCCAAAATATGAAATTGACAAGGGCAAGTTCTACATCTTCATGGTCCACAATAAGTCTATTGTTGAATTTATGGAATTGAGTGAATTAGATGAGATGCAGCGCACTATGAGTCTGTATCTGATGACAGATCAGTTTAGTCCTTTTGAGGGTTACCGAGTCATGGCATTCAAGCCGCGTCAGACAAAGGCTGGTAAACTGATGGGTACGTTGATCGTTACAGATCAATACAAAAATCTGACGGGCATGCTTGTGTGGCCTAGAGAGTTCTCCAAGACCCACACGGTTGCTCAGCCTGGAGTAATTGTCGATCTAAGCATCGGCACAAAGTACGACAACGGTAAGGAAACCGTTTATTTAGATAGAATTGGAGTAATGTAATGGAAGAGTATGCAGACTATCTCGGACGCTTGATCGGACACGTCCTACTCAAAACCGGGCCGGTACTCATTGAGAAAGATCAATGGGAAGCAGGGCTACCGGAAGACATTCAAGGTGTCATGGTAGAAGACACACAAGAGGGATACCTCGTATTTTTAACAGATAAGGATTTCACAAATGACACAGAAGACATTGATGGAAATGGTGAAGGAGTTTCACCAGACGTACAAACTGACGATGAATCAGACCCCGACGTTGAGAGTGCCAGCAACTGAGCGTCAGATGCGCATTGACCTCATTATCGAGGAATTGGACGAACTTCAAACCGCTCTTGATGAAGAGGATATTGTGGAGGTAGCCGACGCACTGGCCGACCTTCTTTATGTTGTGGCTGGCGCGGGGTTGGTATTCGGCATCGACCTTGACGCGGTATTGCAGGAGGTACATCGCTCTAATATGAGCAAGTTGCATCATGAAACCAATCTTCCCATTTATCGTGAAGATGGTAAGGTTCTCAAGGGGGAGAATTTTTCCGAGCCTGACATTGGTTCTGTGCTGCATAAGCAGATGATGGATCATGGTTTGGCAAATCGGCACATTCCAAAACCTAGAATTACTAGAAATGATATCAAGGTGGGAAAGATTTTAACTGGTGTTATCAGTGCTAACAAGATTACAAACTCAGTACTTACGTTAAAGCCAGTCAACGGCACAGATGGAAAATGGAACCTTCGCGACATGGTATAATTGGTTTATGCCAACAATGAATGAAATCCTTGCTTCTCTGGACAAGGACACACAAAAGAGTATCCAGATTGCATCAAAGGTAGAAGTCCGCCGCCTGCCCAACCCGTCTATCGGTATCACAAAAGAACTGAGAGGCGGGTTGCGGTTTGGTGGCGTACACCTGTTTTGGGGGCCAACCGGCTCCGGTAAGACACTGAACGCTTACGAGACGCTAGCCTTGGCCCAAAAGATGGGCTATACGTGCGCTCTGGTAGATTCAGAAACAGCGTTTACAAATGAGTGGGCAAGTGAATTAGGAATTAATACTGAGGAACTAGCAATCATCACAACGAAATCCATGGAACTAGCAACAAACCAAGTAATGAAACTTTTGAAGGCTGGCGTAGATGTTGTTTTGATTGATTCTGTGTCAGAACTCACACCTCCCGGTGAGTTTGAGAAGGATTCGGGGGAATTGAAGGAAATGAGTGGCGTCGGAGCCATTGGAGCACAGGCTCGTGGTATCCGCGCAATGCTAGGAAAGATCACGAACGTGCTGGGAGACTCCCTCGTTCTGATGATTAGCCAGCAGACCACGGAGATTACGCAAAACGGCGGTATCCAGAAGCCACAGGGCGGTAACCGCATGGCTCACGTAGCCTCTACCTCCATTAAGTTCGGATCACCCATGGCTGAGAAGAACCGAAAGATGGGCGATGTAACAGAGGGAGACTTGATTTTCCAAAAGGTTACCGGTCGTCCTGTCAACTGGCAGATCACCAAGGAACGTGGCCCCGGAATGCACGCAAAGGGAAACTACGATATCTACTTTGCTGGTGATTTTGTGGGAATTGATAAGGTGGGTGAACTTGTTGACTATGGTATCCACTACGGCATTATTGCCAAGGGTGGATCGTGGCTGACTATTTACGATCACCGCGTACAGGGTCGTGACAACGCTATCAAGTATGTTCGTGAGAACAAGGAAGTCCAAGACACGTTGGAGGCTGAACTCCTTGCCAAGTAAGTTTTTCAGATATCTCGATGGTATGGAGGGACTTCCTTCCACGCCAAAGCAAGAGGCAGAAGGCTTATTCGAATGTTCGAATGGCTGTTTTTCATCCACGACTACCGCAGTTGTTCAGGGTAATTTTGTCTACTTCACATGCCCTAATGGCCACGAGAATAAGGAGCCATATAATGGATTACAATAAGTTGGAAATCGCTGAGGCCAAGCACATCGGTGCAACGCCTCACCCGAACAGCGGGCGGGGTACAAAGAAGGGTGACGCAAGTTACCCCGGAATCACCATTGATTTTAAATTTGGAGAAAAGTCATTCTCATTCAATAAGGACGTTTGGCGAAAGATTTGTTCAGACGCACACTCAAATCATCAAAGCCCCGCTATTGCTATCGTAATGGGCGCTCGGGACGAGCCCAAGACTAGACTCTGGGTGATTGACGACGGACTCTTTCAAGAAATGCGAGAACTATGGGAAGAGCATAACAGGGAGTTTATTCAGTGAAGTTTGTAAAGAAACCAATCGAGGTAGAGGCAATTCGCTTTACTTACCTGTCTGGAGACGAAATTGCCGAATGGGCAAAAGATGACAAAGGTGATCAAAAGTTCAATTGGGGTTATGATGAAGGACCAGAGGGAGACCTTTGGGGGCAAATCTATATTGACCACAGTGACACATGGGCACCAGTACAGCCTGGAGAATGGGTTGTTAAGGATGTTAAGGGTGCCTACTATCCTTGCGATAATGAGGTCTTTCGTGAGGGCCACGATCCAAAGCCTGAGACTCTGGGCGGTATTACGGAAGGAGAATGGACTAAATGATTGATGAAGAAATTAGTGAAAATGAACCGGCGGTAAAGGCACTAAAGGCTATTGATTTTATTCAGACGGCTAAGGATTTCATTGATGACCCTGACTTTACTGACTGCGTTGACATGGCCCTAACCCTAATCGTAAATCCAGATGCAGCATCAGTTAGAACGAGTCAACTAATCGTTAAACTGGAGGCTTACGCCTTAATTTTTCGTCTAGGATTTGCTTCTCACATGGGAATTGCGTCGATCAAGAACTCCGCACGCAAAAATATGTACAAGGAACTTTATCAGGGGCTAGATAAACTAGCCGATTCTCTAAAATATATGGTCAAGAATTGGAATGATTTTCAGTGAGTAAGTTGGAGGTAAGCATTCCAATTAGCGACGAGTATTTTAATTTTGATGTGGCTGGTCTAGGAGATAAACTAGAGGCCGCATATCTTGAACTTGGATATAAGAACACGGGCAAAGCAAAGATTTCATTTGCTCCATCATCTCTCGGGTATGGATCGGGCAGGTGTGCTCGTAACTGGTATTACAAGTTGACCGGTGGAATCGAACAGAAGGACGACGTAGACGCTCTACAGATTTCAAACATGGAAAATGGCACAGAGACACACGCTCGTATTCAAAGGATTTTTGAAATCTCAGGCACGTTGATTGAGGCCGAGAGAGAACTTAACACAATGGAAGACAAGGCTCTTCCTCCAATTCGTGGTTTTGTTGACTTGATTGTTGATTGGAACGGCGAGGCGGTAGGGGAAATCAAAACAACAAAACAGGAAGCCTTCACTCTAAGAAAGGCAGAGGGCAAGCCTCTTGACTATCACGTCATTCAGTTGCTCATCTATATGCGTATTCTTGGAATCAACCGAGGCTTTATTCTGTACGAAAATAAGAATACAGGTGAGTGGCTCATCTTCCCAGTGATGATGACACCTGAGAACGAGCGAATTATCGAGGAGGCATTCGAATGGATGCGAGTCACTTATCAGTCTTATCAAGAAGAGCAGTTGCCAATGCGCCCATTCGAAAAAAGTTCCAAAGAATGTCTTTATTGCCCGTTCAAGAAATTTTGCTGGAAGGACGAGGCCGGGGTCAACCCCTTGCCGATTCTGCAAATTACATGATAGAGGAAACGAGGGTCTGTGCAAAGGATGACTGCGATGTCGTCTTCAAGCCAAAATCCCACAATCAGTGCTATTGCTCTAAGGCACATCAAAAGATTGAAACTAATCGCAAAATCATGGTCAAGTACTATGAGAAAAAAAGTAGGCTCAAAGGCGATACAAGGATTTGCAACGTATGCAACACTACAGAATTAAGTCAATATAATCCGAGTTTAATATGTCGCAGTTGTGAAGTTAAGGCCAGGGAATTAAGGGATCAAAAGGCTCTTGACGAATTGGGTAAATTTCTAGTATGAGAGACTGGTCGCAAGTGAAAAAGGTAGCAGGCAAGATCGTTATGGGCTTGGACATTAGCACCAAGTCCATCGCTTTTGCAATCTTTGACGAGGGAAAGCCGGTACGATGCGGAGAAATCTTCCTCAACGGAGCAGACGAGTACGAACGTGCGCAGGATGCCCGCCTTAAGGTGACAGCCCTTGCACAGGCTGGTATACTTAAGGCTGACTACATCGCCATTGAGCGAGCAGTATTTGTAAACAATATGAGCGTGGCTTTGAAATTGGCCACCGTGTTCGGCGCGGTGGTGGGAAGTTTGCCCGGTAAGGTGTACGGTTTCACTCCCCTAGAGTGGCAAAGTGGCATTGGCAATCCTTCTTACAAAAAGAAGGATAAAGACGCTTTCAAGTTGGCTCATCCCGACAAGTCAGAAACATGGTACAAGGCTCAGATCAGAGAGATTCGCAAGCAAAAAACTTTGGCTTTTGCTCGTCAGTACTTTTTGATCGACAGCGACTCCGATAATGTTGGTGACGCTATTGGTGTCGCTTATTTCTGCGTCTTGGAGAAAGTGCTGTGAGTAAGCATAGAAGGCTATCTAGACGCAAGTGTCTGCACCATAATCACCGTACCGGCCAGACTTGGATTCATCAGTTCATGATCAATGTAGGAATGAACAAGAAGTTGTGGTGCGAACGGTGTGGTAAGGTGTGGATTATATGAAAGGCCGCTGGTACACTAGTCAGCAATGGTTGGAGCGAAGATTGTACCGAGACGGAAAAACCGTCCAGCAGATTGCAGATGAGTGTGGAGTCAGCAAGGTAGTTGTGTACAAGTACATAAAGCGTTTTGGAATCCGTACTTAACAAAATCTGTGCTATACTTTGTTTATGACAGGTAAGCCTCAGCCACCACGCACTAGTGTTGGAGAAAAGTTTGGACAATGGACTGTCGTTGATCCCGGTCCCATTTATTCAAATGGCAGCCAGAACCGAAAGGTATCTTGTGTTTGCTCATGTGGGGAGAGTGGTCTACCCATGGAGGCGACCTTGCTAGATGGTCGTTCTGTTAGATGCAAGTTGTGCAAGCAACTTCGTCACGGATCAACTTTGATTAAGGAAAACACTGGTTGGCGAGTTCACATGTACAAATATGTGTATAGTGCACAGAAGAGAAAGATTGATTGGGAGTTAAGCATTGATCAGTTCATGTCTCTTTGCCAGAGCGACTGCAACTATTGTGGAGCAACGCCGGTACAGCGAGTGATGAACCGTCATACGATTAATGCGAATGGTATCGACCGCGTAGATTCCGACAAGGGATACGTTGTCGGAAATACAGTACCGTCTTGTGGTCTGTGTAACAAGATGAAGATGAAACTTACTAGGGAAGAGTTCCTAGAGCACATTGAGAAAATTTACAGATTTGGAATTAGAACATGATCCCCAGCAAGCGACATGAAATCGAGGCGCTCCCATTTGAGGGTGCGGCGGTAGGAGAACAACTTACAAGGGTGCCTTGTCTCGGTGGAGCATTCGATCTATTCCTATACAACACAGACCGATCCCTAACAAATGCTATTGCATCCACAGGTTACTGGGAGTCATGGGTGACGGCATGGCACGTCCAAAACATCGGTGAGGGGGATATTTACATTGACCTAGGTGCCAATGCAGGTTACTTCTCGTTCCTTGCCGAAAGCCTAGGAGCCGTTCCTATTGCCTTTGAGGCCAACCCTCAGTACTGTGCGCTGATGGACAAATCGGCTCTGTACAATGGAGTGGAGTTCTCAGTTTTCAACTGGGCAGTTTCAGATGAAGAGGGCTCGGTCAAGTTGAATTTTTACGGTGACCACGATGGATCAGCCAGCATTGTTGGACCCGGCTGGGACGGTAAGTCAATGGATGTAAAGGCTTGCCGTTTGGACTCATGGAGATTCCCCGCAGGCAAGATGATCGTAAAGATGGATATTGAAGGTGCCGAGGAAAAAGCGTGGGACGGTATGAACGAATTACTCAAGACTCGCAAGCCTGTCATTATCCTAGAGTACACACCCGGAGCGTACTCAGACGAGTTCTGGGACAAGTTGACGACCTATGGAAAGGTTTCGAAGTTGAGTTTTGACACATACGAAGAGATGACTTCACGTAAGCACGTGGAGTCTTTGGACGACTGGTGCACATTGGTCGTGCGAGCATGGTAACGATTAGACCAAGCATGATTGGGCCAGCACACCCATCCTACAAGGCTGAAAACGTTATCATCGGTGTTAGCGGATACGCCCGCGCCGGTAAGGATACAATTGGTGACATTCTAGTAGAGAAGCACGGATTCACCAAGTTCGCATTCGCAGACAAGTTGCGTGATGTGGTTTACGAATTCAACCCAATGGTGGGTATCGAGGGCGAGCCTTATGAGGGTGGACTGACAGAGATTGGCGTCAAGGACGTAATCGACCGCTACGGCTGGGACGGATACAAAGAAACCGAATACGGTCCTATCATCCGTACGTACCTGCAACGCATGGGCACAGAGGTTGGTCGTGAAATGATCAGCGACACGATCTGGGTTGATGAGTTGGCCAAGGTGAGCGGTAGGATCGTAGTAACAGACATGAGATTCCCTAATGAATATGACAAGGTAAAGTCACTAGGCGGTCATGTATGGCGAGTAGAGCGCCCTAACACTAAGCCTGCTAATCCTCATAGGTCAGAGATTGCAATTGACGATAAGGAATTCGATTACATTCTTCACAACGACGCAGAGGTTAATGATTTGGCTCGTTCGGTTGGTTTCATCCTCGACTCATACGGAATCACTGGTACTGTGCTATAATTGAAACAATGAATGCTATTGTTCCCGCTGAAACTCATAGATTTGAGGAAGCAAATACAGTTATGGCATGGTACGGAAAAGGATATAAGCCTTTCCAGATTGCCAAGGAAATGGGCATCAAGCGTGCTCTTGTAGATGAACACATTGCTGAATGGAAAGAGTCCGTTCGTGATACTTCCTTTATTCGGGATCGAGTCAATGAGCACCTTGCCCAGATGGACGATCACTTTGACGAATTGAATAAACACCTACACTACACGCTTGATGCCATTCCAAAGAAAGAAAAAGACGCAGCCCTTCTGGGCCAGCGCACCGCTGCTGTCAAGGCTATCGCAGAGGTCACCACAAAGCGTATCGACGCTTTGCAGAAAGCAGGTCTACTAGACGCTGCTGATCTTGGTGACGAAATGGCAGAAACGGAAAAGAAAGTTGACGATATCAAGGAACTGTTGAAGTCGCTGATGGGTAAAGTGTGTCCAGCGGACGCAGTCCTTATTCGTGACGGACTTAACAAATTGTCCAAGGAATCTGTTGCTCTGCCAGAATGACAGATGACTTTTTCAATGACATTTTCAATACCATCTCGGGTGAAGATTTCGAAGAGCAGCCGGTAGAGATTGAGGAATTTGTACAGGATATCCTACATCACGTACCTCTGAGCCCAAACCAGTACAAGATCATCAAGGCCTCAAGCCAGATTTACAATCTGAGAACTCTCATCAGTCTGTATGGTGAAGAGCGCGGTAATGCTAGATTTAAAGAAACCTTTAACGAAGTAATCTGTGCTCTAGGTAAGGCGTCCGGCAAGGATATGATGGCTCGTATTTCATGTGCTTACGTTATTTACCTCTTACTTTGTCTAAGAGACCCACAAGCATACTTTGGCAAGCCTATGAACGATGCCATTGACGTTATGAATATCGCTATTAACGCTGATCAGGCCAACCGAGTTTTCTTCCGTCAGTTCGTTCAGTTGATCAAGGGTGCTGAATGGTTCAATGGCAAGTACGACGCCAAGCGTGGAGAAATTAATTTTGATAAGAACATCAACCTCGTTTCTGGTCACTCTCAGTCCGAATCCCTTGAGGGTTACAACGTAATCTTCGTTGTTCTGGATGAGATTTCAGGTTTCTCTGAAAATTCTGATTCAGGAAACAAAAAGGCTGTTACGTCAGCCTCAGTTTACAATATGCACCGTGCATCCGTAGACTCTCGATTCCCGGTTGAAGGAAAAGTTATTTTGCTATCTTTCCCTCGCTATGAAAACGACTTTATCACCCAGCGCTACGAGGACGTAGTGCAAGATAAGGTTGTCACAGTAAAGTCTCATACATTCAAGCGTGACCCTGAACTACCGGACGGCACCGAGGGTAACGAGTTTACTGTAGAGTGGGAAGAGGACACAATCCTCCGCTACAAGTATCCAAAGATGTTTGCACTCAAGTTGCCAACATGGGAAGTAAACCCAACGCGTACTATTGATATGTTCACGCGTAACTTTGATGCAAATGTCGTTGACGCCTTGGCTCGTTTCGCGGCCCAGCCCTCAAAAGGTGGTGACGATGCCGTATTCAAGAATCATGCGGCAATTGACGAATCGTTCGTTGCAACCAACGGTGTTGACAAGGATGGTATCTTCTGGGACGGTATGAAGCCAGACCCAACCAAGGAATACTTCATCCACGTCGACCTCGCACAAAAGCACGACCGCTGTGCTGTGGCCATGGCTCACGTAGAAAAGTTTGTTACCATTCAACTAGGTGGCTCTAAGATGCGTGAGATTCACCCAACGGTCAAGGTGGACGCGGTACGCTACTGGCAGCCTACCTCAGACATGACGGTAGACTTCAAATGGGTAACAGACTATATCAATCAACTCCGCGTTAGAGGTTTCAACATCCGGTTAACCACGTTCGACCGTTGGAACAGCCACGACACTCGAAACTTCCTAGAGTCGCGCGGTATGAAGACAGACAACCTCTCAGTAGGCAACGATCACTATACTGATTTCATTTCAATCCTATATGATCAAAGACTCGTTGGCCCAGACTTGGAAGAACTGGTAGATGAAATGAAGAAGTTGCGTTGGATTAAGGGAAAGGTTGACCACGACCGTGACGGATTCAAGGACTTGTCAGATGCGACCTGTGGTGCTATATTCAATGCTGTGAAGCACACAGCACGACCTCGAAATAACACGGTGGAGGTTCATACCCTTCGCGATTTGTACCGCAAAGAACGTGAGTCTATCCACACTCAAGGCACCAACGTGATTGAAGCCCCACGCGGAGACACAGAGACCATGCCCGAGTCACTCAAGAACTGGCTCGGACGCGTTCTTTGACATCCATGCCAAGGAAAGGTATACTAGAGCCATGACAAAATTATTCGTTCCACGCAGCGAACTCGTTGACGCCCTGGTCACACGAGACGGTTTGATTTGTCAGCACCCTGATTGTGGGCGCTCTCTTAGTCTTGCTGAGCCCGAGGGTCCGCTCCAAGTCACCGTCGATCACACCGAGCCTCAGGTTTGGTGTCGTGATAACGGTTGGACAGATGAGCAGATTTGGGCTCTTGACAATTTGACTCTTATGCACAAGAAGTGCAATGCAGACAAGGGCAGCCGTCGCTACATTGCGCCCGGTATCCTTGAGCCAAAGCCTGTCAACCGCCTCAAGTTCCGTAGGGACAAGGTGGCTCAGCGTCCAGAGGTATGTACCAAGTGTACTGCCGGTCGAGACCTTGGCCCAAACGAGGTGTGTGCGGCTTGTGGCTCTGGCCCTATGCCTGCAAGGTTCCCTCGCTGGGCAAAGGTTCCCTCCAAGGAATGCGACCACGAATTGTTTTGGTGCTGGCTATGCTCTTCTGGCCTTACCGAGCGTGTAGGTGC